>Ga0268262_10000125_pt1 | contig 94506 bp, 76 predicted proteins | sample TergutNc150P3_FD_190354 | JGI IMG/M metagenome (GOLD analysis project Ga0268262, IMG submission 190354) | Nasutitermes corniger P3 segment gut microbial community from laboratory colony in Florida, USA - Nc150 P3 (SPAdes) (version 2) | ecosystem: Host-associated > Arthropoda: Insects >... | reverse complement strand
TTTTCAGATAAACTGTCCCTATGTTTGATAAATTCATTAAGGCGCTTTTTGGTTCGCAAAATGAACGCGACTTAAAAGCCCTTATGCCTATACTTCAAAAAGTAAACGAAAAAGAAAGCTGGGCGCAGGCTCTTCCCGCGGAGGATTTTCCCCGTCAAACCGCCCTTTTCCGCGAGCGCTATAAAAACGGCGAATCTCTGGACAGCATTTTACCCGAAGCCTTTGCGCTGGCAAGGGAAGCCGGGTCTCGCGCTCTTGGCGAGCGCGCCTACGATACGCAGATTCTGGGATCCATTGTTCTGCATACCGGAAAAATTGCCGAGTTAAAAACAGGCGAAGGTAAAACATTGATGGTTGTCGCCGCGGCGTACCTTAACGCTATTCCGGGCGAAGGCATTCATGTTGTTACCGTAAACGACTACCTAGCGAGCCGCGATGCCGACTGGATGAAGCCTATTTTTAATTACCTCGGCATAACCGTAGGCACGATTCTTTCCAACATGGATAACGATCAGCGCAAAGAAAATTACAATCAAGATGTAACATACTGCACCAATAATGAATTGGGCTTTGATTATTTGCGCGACAATATGCACCGCGATATGGAAAGCAGAGTACAGCGCGGACATAATTATTGTATTGTCGATGAAATCGACTCGATTTTAATTGACGAGGCGCGTACTCCGTTAATTATTTCAGGCGCGGCGGAAGACGACACTTTTAAATTTGCCGAAGTTGACAAAATGGTAGGCGCTCTTAAAGAAGCGGAAAAAAAAGAAAACGGCGAATACCCCGATGAAGCGCAAGGGGAAACCGTAACGGGCGATTACAAAATAAACGAAAAAAATAAAAGCGTTTCTTTTACCAATCAGGGGCAGGCTACTATCGAGGAATTGCTGAAAAAACGCAACCTTATTCAGGGAGCGATTGTAGACGAAGAAAACTTTGAGTACATTCACTATTTTACCCAAAGTTTAAAAGCGCACAAACTTTTCCATATAGACGTTGATTATGTTGTGCAGGACGGGGAAGTTCAAATTGTCGATGAATTCACAGGGCGCATTCTGCACGGCAGACGTTATTCAGACGGACTTCATCAGGCGATAGAAGCTAAGGAAAAAATTAAAATCGCCCAGCGCAACAGGACTTTAGCAACTATTACTTTTCAGAATTATTTTAGATTGTACAAAAAGATTTCAGGCATGACGGGAACGGCGGATACCGAAGCCGTCGAATTTGATAAAATTTACAAACTTTCCGTTGTGGTTGTTCCCACAAACAAACCCGTCGCGCGTAATGACGAGGACGACGTAATCTACCTTGATGAAGCCGATAAATTCAAAGCGTTATGCGATGAAATTTCCGATGCGAATAAAAGAGGACAACCCATGCTTGTCGGGACGGTTTCCATTGAAAAATCGGAGAAAATTTCCGCCCTGCTTACAAGAAGGGGAGTCCGTCACGAAGTGTTGAACGCGAAGAACCACGCGCGGGAAGCGCTTATTATTTCGGAAGCCGGCGCAAAAGGCTCCGTTACAATCGCCACTAACATGGCGGGACGCGGAACGGATATTAAGCTTGGCGGAAACCCGGAACATCGCGCGAGAAGACGGGCGGGAACCAACGCGCCGCAGGAGCAGTATGCGGCAATTTACAAGGAAGAACTTGAAAAATGGAAGAGCGACTATGAAGAAGTAAAATCCCTAGGCGGACTTTATGTAATAGGAACGGAAAGGCATGAAAGCCGCCGTATCGATAACCAGCTTCGCGGACGCTCGGGGCGGCAGGGCGATCCCGGAAAGAGCAAATTCTTTATTTCCATGGACGATGAGCTTATGCGATTGTTCGGCGGCGAGCGCATGAAAAACATCATGTCAAAAATAGGGATGACGGGCGGAGACGCTATTTACCACCCGATGCTGAACAAAAGTATAGAAAACGCCCAGAAGAAAGTAGAGGAGCGCAACTTTGAAATCCGCAAACACCTTTTGGAATACGACGATGTATTAAACCAACAGCGTAAATTTATTTATGAACAGCGCGATGCGATACTTGTCGACAATGATTTAAAAAAACGCGTAAATGACGCTACCGAGGATATTATCGGGGACTATATTGACGAATTTAATCAGGCTTCAAGAAACGATCAAAGCGAGGCGTATAAAGATTTAACCGAAAAACTTCGTACAAAGTTTGGCTATTCCCTTACTGTCGACACTGAAAGCAAAGAGTATAAAAATTCCGAAACATTGGAAAAGCGCATAATCGAAGACCTCGAAAAAGATTTAATCGACAAGGAAACCCTTATCGGTCATGACAACTTTAACTTGTTTATCCGCGATAATTACTTGAACTCGGTAGACCGCAAATGGCTGGATCACCTTGAAAACATGGAAGCCCTGCGTGAAGCCGTATACCTGCGCCACTATGCGCAGAAAAATCCGTTAACCGAGTACAAAGTAGAAGGTTTCCAGATTTTTGAGGATATGATAGAAGATATCAGGCAGGAAATCGCTTCCCGCCTTCACTTAATACGCATTCAAGTAGCGGAAGGCGGTCCGCGAAGACCCGTAAGCCGCTCCATAGGCGCGCACTCGGCAAGCCACAGCAGTATCGGCTCATTCGCGGGCGGTTCCGCGGGGCAAGGCGCGGCGAATCCCATGCAAAAGGCAAGCCGTCCCGACGGCGCGACCGTAGTGCGCGGTCAGCCTAAAGTGGGCCGTAACGACCCATGCCCGTGCGGAAGCGGAAAAAAGTACAAATTTTGCCACGGAGCGCAATAAAAACCGTATATTTGATGTTATAATATGTACAGGGGGATACATGAAGAAACTTATTTTTGTTTTATTAATATTTTCTATACTTGCCGTTACAGGTTGTATTTTTGACGATGATCTTGAAAAAGACAAGCTTCCCGGAAATTTTTGGGCTCAAAACGCAGTTACACAAGCATTTTACCGAGTTGACGCGGAGAAACTTGTTGAAAATTCAAGATGTATAGTTTGGGCGGAAAAAGGAAGCGGAATAACAAAAGAAAAGGCTAGCCTTATTGCCAATGAATACGCCAATAATATTTACACAAAAATGATAAATAATTTCGGTTGGGTAGATTATGTTAAAGGCGGATCTAGAATGAATACTATGGAATACGCCCATGCGTTAGCTACAGGAAGTATATCAGGCGCAAAATTAACGATTCTTCTTTTGGATATAAAAGACGGTTACAAAGAAGGTGTGAACGAATCCTATGTTGGCGGTTATTTCTGGGCGTATGATCTTTTCCCAAATAGCTCGGTTCCTCCTAGATATAAATCCAATAATTTGGATATGATTTATATAGATACTTATCCCGGATTTAAAGACGGTATCAAAGAAGTATATACGACGCTTGCGCATGAAATGCAACATCTTATGAATTTTACATCAAGCGTGCAATACAGAGTTAAAGATAACGAGATATATCCAATGGATACATGGATTGACGAAGGTCTTTCGTCCGCCGCCGAATGGATATATTCCGGCGAACATTTAACAAAAAGAATAGAATGGTTTAATCAAAACGGCGAGGGCGATAAAAAAGGAGAAATTGACGAAGGAAATAATTTTTATGTTTGGGGTAATCGTGTAACAACATCCAAGCCATACCCTGCTTTAGATGATTACGCAACAGCATATTTGTTTTTCCAATGGATTAGATTGCAATCCGGCAGCGATATTTACAAAGAGATAATAAAGTCTAAAAATTATGACAATATAGCTGTAATTAACGCATTTAACGCTAAAAAACCTTCAGGTTCAGCAAGTTATTCAAATTGGGAATCAATGCTTAAAGACTGGTTAAAAGCAAATAATATCAATTCAGAATCAGGCAGAGACGGTTATAGGAATGATCCAACCTTGAAAGATATAAAAGCTCCTTATGCGCCTACAGGAAAAACAACCATCGGTCTTTATCCTAGTGAAGGCGTTTACAGTTACTCAACTAGTAATCCGTCTTTTACTCAGTCAGGAAAAATTAAATATGAATATTTAAGCAGTACTGACACTTTAATAACTTATAATTTTAACACTGTTAATCGTGTTGATGAAAGCATAAGTATTGATACCTTGATTGAAAACGGCAAAACGACAGGCGTAAAACCTCCGTCATCAAGTATCAACATATCCGGTAATTTTGATATAAAACTTGGTTCTTCCAAAATATCAGGACATTTCCGAATTGGAATGGGCGATGTAATCAGAATGAATAACCCGGGTACTTTTAACTTTGACGGCTTAAAGACAGAAAAGGTTTTTATTGATGAATAGGAATTTATTCCTTGTACTGTTCTTATGTTTTGCCGCGTCTTTATTCGCCTTCGGCGCAAAAGAAAAAGACAGCGGCAAGGCTCCGGTTGTTCAGGTAACGGGAGTTGTGCGTCTTGTAGGCAATGCCAATTTTCCGGAACTGCAAATAGTAAACGAGCAAGGAGCATGGTTTATCGCGAGAGATGAAATGAACAAGCTATACGATTTACAGCACAGAACGGTAACTGTGGAAGGCGAAGAAACGGTTATGGAGATGAAGTTTGGAAACGGTATGTCCGCCGGTACAAGACGCGACTTAAAAAATATTAAAATTATTTCCGTAAATTAAACAAGCGCTATTGCTTCCTGAGTCATAGCGTCGCACATTTCATTGTATTCGTTACCCGCGTGTCCCTTTACCCATTCCCACTTAAGAGGAAATTCGTTAGCGAGAGAATCAAGTTCCATCCATAAGTCCTGGTTCTTTACGGGTTTTTTATCGGCGGTTCTCCACGCGTTGTGTTTCCAGTTGCGTATCCATTCCGTAATGCCTTTCTGCACATACTGGGAGTCCGTTAATACCGCCGCCTGACGCGGTACGCCGGTCATTGTTTTTAAAGCGCGTAACGCCATAATCACGGCGGTTAATTCCATTCTGTTGTTGGTAGTGTCTTTCTCGGAGCCTTTGTTTTTTGCGATTACCTGCCCGCCCTGAAAAGTTTGCTGCACCATGACATACGCCCAGCCCCCCGGTCCCGGATTGCCGGAGCAGCCGCCGTCAGTATAAATTTTTAAAGACGCTTCTGTCATTTTTTACCGCTGTTTATTTTACCAATGTGGCGAGCATTACCGCTTTTATCGTATGTTTGCGGTTTTCAGCCTCGTCCCACACCCTGCTTTGCGGTCCCTCAAACACGTCGGCTGTAACTTCTTCGCCCTTAACGGCGGGCAGGCAGTGAAGGAAAATGGTAGAGCTTTTGCCCGTCATATCCATTAATTTTTGGTTAACCTGATACGGACTTAAAAGTTTTACCCGTTCCGCTTTTTTATCTTCCTCGCCCATAGATGTCCATACGTCGGTGTAAACAGCGTCCGCGCCCTTAACCTCGGAAATATCGGGACTAACTTTTATAACCGCGCCCGATACCTGGGCTAATGCGGCGCATTTTTCCAGAATCACATTGTCGGGGTTAAGTTCCGGCGGCGTTATAACCGTAAAATTTGTTCCTAACAAGGAAGAGCAAATCATCAGCGACCTTGCTACATTGTTGCGGCCGTCGCCGACATAGCAAAATGACAGTCCTTTTACTTTGCCGAAATTTTCCATCAAAGTTAAAAAATCCGCTAAAGCCTGAGTAGGGTGGAATAGGTCTGTCAGTCCGTTGTAGACGGGAATCCCCGAAAATTTCGCCAGCGTTTCGGCGGTTTTCTGCTTAAAACCACGGAACTGAATCGCGCTGAACATTCTGCCGAAGACGCGGGCTGTGTCCTCAAGCTCTTCTTTTACGCCAAGGTGAATATCCGCGCCGGAAAGAAATACGGGATGTCCGCCTTCTTCGCCGAAAGCGGTCTCAAAAGCGCACCTTGTTCGGGTGGAACGTTTTTCAAAAAGCATGGCGAGAGTTTTCCCCTCGAAACGCCTGTGTTTTTTTCCTTTTTTTTCATCTGTTTTGACTTCCATGGAAAGATCCAATAAATATTGAATTTCCTCCGGATGAAAATCCAAAAGTGTAAGCAAAGACCGCCCAAATAATGATATAGCCACGCTAAACCTCCTAAAATGCGGCAACCGCCCACGTGGGGGGGAAGACCCTCTATCAAAATCGACTATTTTTATATATTATAGTATAATAAGCTATGTTTAAGTAAGACATAAAAAGAAAAATTATTACTTTAGGAGCGAAATAATGAACCAAAATATTATTGAAAGAGCGAATGATTATATTTCCAGGGAAAAAGACGCCGCCTTTAAACAGGAAGTGGAAAAGCTTTTGAAGGACGGCGGGGAAGCCGCGCAGAAGGAGCTTGAAGACCGTTTTTATCAAAACCTTGAATTCGGCACGGGCGGTCTTCGCGGTGTAATCGGCGGCGGCTATAACCGCATGAATACCCTTGTGGTAAAAAGCGCCACTCAGGGGCTTGCGACCTACCTTATAAAAACATTCCCCCAAAAAGCGGCAAAAAGCGGCGAGCTAAAAGCTGTAATCGCCTTTGACAGCCGTCACTATTCGGCGGAATTCGCCGAAGCCTGCGCCCTGATTTTTGCGGCTAACGGCATAAAGACTTTTCTATTTTCTTCACTGCGTCCCACGCCGGAATTATCCTTTGCCATACGCCACCTTGGCTGTGATACGGGCATAGTTGTAACCGCAAGCCACAACCCGCCGCAGTACAACGGCTACAAGGCGTACTGGAACGACGGCTCTCAGGTTATACCTCCGCACGACGTAGGCATTATCGACGAAGTAAACAATGTAAAAGATATAAAAGAGATTTCAAAAAAAGAAGCGCTGGACAAGGGGCTTCTTAAAATAATCGACAAAGAAGTTGACGAGCCGTATCAGGCAATGGTCAAGTCGCGCCTGTTCAGACCCGCGCTGATTAAAGAAAAAGCCGGAGAAGTAAAAATAGTTTACACGCCCCTGCATGGTACCGGCGCGTTTCATGTCGAGAAAGTTCTGGGCGACTTGGGTTTAAAAGTAATTACAGTCCCCGAACAGCGCGAGGGTAACGGTGATTTCCCCACAGTGTCATTCCCCAACCCGGAAGAAGCCGCCGCGCTGGATATGGCGATTAAACTGGGCGCGAAAGAAAAAGCCGATGTAGTAATGGCGACAGACCCCGACGCCGACCGCTTTGGCATTGCGGTTCCGAACAAGTCCGGCGGTTTTACGCTGGTTACCGGAAACCAGATGGGCGTTCTGCTTGCCGATTATATTTTCCTGTCTCTTAAAGAATTGGGAAAACTTCCCAAGAACGCCGCTATGGTTAATTCCATTGTTACAACCGGAATGCAGAAAAAGGTCGCCGAGTATTACGGCGGCGAGTGTCAGGAGTGCCTTACAGGTTTTAAATGGATTGCCGATGTTATGCGCAAGTGGGAACACGGCGAGCTTGGCGGCAAAACCTATGTTTTCGGAACCGAAGAAAGTTACGGCTACAACGTAGAGACGGAAGTCCGCGACAAGGACGGGGTTTCCGCCGCGGCGTTAACCGCTGAAATGACTCTCTACTGGCGCAGTAAGGGAAAAACTCTCCTTGACCGCCTTGACGATCTTTATGCTGTTTGCGGTTACTGGCAGGAATTGGGTATTTCAAAATATTTTAAAGGACCGGAAGGACCTTCCATCATGAACGGAATAATGGAAGAATACCGCAAGAATCCGCCTAAGACTCTGGGCGGCATAAACATAGCGAAAGTCCGCGATATTAAAAACGGCGCGGACGGTCTTGCGCCTAGCGATGTATTGCAGTTCTTCCTTGCTGACGGTACTATCGTAAGCGCGCGTCCCAGCGGCACGGAACCGAAGATTAAATTTTACGCTACTTGCTGCGCCGAAGTCGGCTCGGGCGGGTTGGACGGGGCGAAAGCCGAAGTTGCCCGCAAGTTGGACGCTATCAATAAAGATATACGTGCGGTTATCGGGGACTAGGGAGTACCTATTTTATATAGAAAATATGTGTTATAATAAATTTGGAGCTTATTTATGAAAGCGCGAATTATTTTAATCACCCTAACTCTGTTCTGTTTTACCGCTCTTTCTTCCTGTTTAATTAACAAATTGGCAATGAATGCGGTAGCCGACGCGCTTACAGGCGACGGCAGTTCCGATGTTTTCACGGGAGACCCCGATCCTCAACTGGTCGGCGACGCTCTCCCGTTTGCGATAAAAATGTATGAGTCCCTGCTTTCCTCGAATCCTGATCATGAGGGGTTGATGTTAACCACAGGCTCTCTTTTTGTAATGTATGCCAACGCCTTTGTGCAGGGACCTGCGGAAATGCTTCCAAGGAGCGAATGGGAAGCGCGGGAAGCGGCGTTAGCCCGCTCAAAGCAGTTGTATCTTCGCGGGTACGCAATACTTTACAACGCTCTTGATCAAAAGTTTACCGATTTTAAAAAAGCCACTGTGGAAAAGGGCACAATACAGCCCCTGCTTAAAAAATGTAAAAAAGAAGACGTAAGTCTTTTATACTGGTCTGTCGCGGGCGGTCTTGCGGCGTATTCCATTGATATACTTGACTATGAATTGAGCGCCAATATACCCCAATGGGGCGCGATGATCCAAAGGGCTTATGAGCTTGACCCGAACTACAGTACAGCCGCTTTAGACGAGTTTTTTATACTATATTACGCTTCCTTGCCCGAATTATTGGGCGGGAATATGGAACGCGCGGAGTATCATTATAAATTGGCTCTTGAAAAGACAAAGGGAAACTCCGCGGGCGCGTATGTTTCTTACGCCCAAGCCGTCTGTGTTCCGGCTCAAAATTATGACGCTTTTAAAGATTGCCTTGAAAAAGCCCTTGCCATCGACCCGAATAAAGACACTTCAACGCGGCTTGTAAACATCATCACCCAGAAAAAGGCTCGCTGGCTTCTGGAAAACGCGTGGACGCTTTTCTCTTTTCTTCCAATTCCGGACGATTATTGATATAATATAGAAAGTATTAGGAGTATTAAATGAACAAAAGAACGGTTCTTTTTATTTTTATGATTTTTTTCGTTTTCTCGCTTGGCGCGGTTTATGCCCAGCGCGGAAGCTCCCGCGGAGATGTCGTTAATATCAGGCTTGCGTCTCCTTTGCCGCGAAGTTCCGACTGGGGCAGGGCGCTTGATCGTCTTGCCGCCGATTGGGAAAAAGTAACCCAAAACCAGGTGCGCGTAATTGTCAGTCATGACGGACGGGAGGGCAGTGAAGCCAGAATGCTTTCTTCTCTTTCCAGCGACGCCATTCAAGTGGCTGTTTTTACTTCCGCCGGAGTTTCGGAGATTTGTCCCGCCGTAATGAATTTAAGCATGCCGTTTATGATCAAGAATGAAGCGGAGTTTGATCTTGTGGTTGAAAATATGCTGCCTGTTATTAACAGCCGCGTTAAAAACGATTTCGTTGTTATCTCGTGGTCAAAAGGCGGGTGGGTTTATATATTTTCAAAAGAAAAAATATTAACGCCGGATGATCTGCGCAAACAGAAACTTGCGACAAGTCCCGATCTTAAAGAGATGAATACCGTATTCAGGGTAATGGGATTCCAGCTTGTGGAGACCGATATGGTATCTACCGGAACCAAGCTGGCAAGCAACGCAATAAACGCCATTTATATTATTCCGGCGGTCGTCGCTCCAATGCAGCTGCACAAGAGTTTAAACCACATGCTGGAATTGCCCATTGCTCCAATCATGGGCGCAATTGTAATGAACCGCGTTACATGGAATAAATTAAGCCCGGCAAGTCAGCAGGAAATAGTAAAAGCCACCCGCAAAGTAGCGGATGAGTTTGACGCTTCGGTGGTAAGAACGGAAGCCAGCGCTATTGCGGCAATGGGCAGGGACGGACTTAGCATAAACAAACTTACCAAAGCTCAGCAGGATTTGTGGAGCAATGAAGTAAAAAACAGTATACCTTCAATTGTCGGTCCTATTTTTGAACGCGATTTATATAACCAGATAAACAGTATACTGGAAAAAGCGAGAAGCGGAAAATAAATATTATGAACGATAAATGCGAGAATTGCGTCAATAAATTTTTGCTGTGGTTTAAGAATGAATTTAAATGGTCATGGCTTGAAAACATAATTTGCTTCGGCGCTCTTTCGCTTCTTGCGTTAATTCCTTTTGTTGAATTGATATTAAATCAATTTAATTTGACAATACCCGGTTCCAACGCGATACTGGTGCACATTTTTTTAGTGGTCGGTTTTTTCGCGGCTATGCTTACGTCTAAATCCGGCGAGCATATTTCGATTACCGCGGTTCAATACATTAAAAATGAAAAAATAAAAAAGACGTTTATTTTTGTATGTACGATAATATCCGTTTTTTTGTTAAGTATTCTGGCATGGGATAGTATTTGTTACATTAAATTCGCCATGCCGGGCAAGATGATTGGTTTTATAAAAGATCGGGTTTTCGCTGTCGCGATGCCTATTGGTTTTTTTGTGATAGCCGTTAGATTTGCGCTGAAACTTCAAAAACCCCGCGATAAAATTTTTGCCGCCGCCGCGTTTTTGCTCGGCAGTTTTGCGGCGTTACCCGCTATCGCTAAAATAGTATGGGGCTTTGAACCGCCCGAACCTTTCTTTTCATGGGTCAATTATCTGTACGATATTGCGATGGTTATTCACGTTCCCGTAATTATATTGTTAATTCTTGCGGGCTTTGCCGGCATACCTGTTTTTGCGGCAATCGGCGGTATTGCCCTGATTATGCTTCAAGCTTCGGGTCGCGAGCCTGAAACATCGGTAATACAGATTTTTTCCGCTCTTACCGACGCGGATTTAATCGCTATACCTCTGTTCACCCTGACCGGTTTCTTCCTTTCGGAAAGCAAGGCGGGAGAGAGGCTTGTAAAAGCTTTTAAAATATTTTTCGGCTGGATGCCGGGCGGTATTATTATCGCCGCTGTTATTATCTGCGCGTTTTTTACTTCTTTTACGGGAGCGTCCGGCGTAACTATTCTTGCTCTCGGCGGAATACTTTTAATAATTTTAAATGAAAATAATTATTCGGAACGTTTTTCCATAGGGCTTTTAACTTCCTCAGGCGGCATAGGATTAATGTTCCCTCCGAGTCTGCCTATTATACTTGTAGCTTCGTCAACCAATACAATTCTGCATTTTATGAATTTACCCGTAGAGAATACGATTATTCATTATTTTATCGGGGCGATAGTACCAGGACTTATTCTGGTGTTAGCCACGATTGTCGCCGGTTTTATTCTTTCTTCAAAAGTAAAATTTCAGACGGAAAAATTTAAAGGCAAAGACGCTATTGATTCGTTAAAGGATTCTATTTTTGAAATTTTACTGCCGATAATTCTGGTGTTGGGATTTTTCTCCGGTATCCTTTCTTTAATAGAGGTAAGCGCGGTATCGGTTGTTTATGTGGTAATTGTGGAAGTCTTTATTAAAAAAGATATTTTATTAAAGGATATCCCGAAAGTTTTCTTTAAAGCCGTCCCGATAATCGGCGGAATCCTGGCTATTCTTGCAATGGCAAAAGCCCTGTCCTACGCGTTTATCGATTCCGGCGTTCCCGAAAGTTTTTCTTTCTGGATGCAGAGCGCCGTAAAATCAAAATATGTTTTCTTACTGTTGCTGAACCTTGCTTTGCTTGTGCTTGGCTGTATCATGGATATTTTTTCCGCGATACTTGTTTTCCTTCCCTTAATTGTTCCGCTGGGGTGCGCCTACGGCATCGATCCTGTTCATCTTGGAATCATCTTCGTTATAAATCTTGAGGCGGGATTCCTTACTCCTCCTGTCGGAATGAATCTTTTCCTTGCGAGTTATCGTTTTAATAAACCGTTTATGCAAATATGCAGTTATGTTTCTCCCTTCCTGCTTGTCCGTTTAGTCGTTGTACTGCTTGTTACATATCTGCCTTGGCTTACTACTTGGCTTGTTAAATTGTTTTAACCGCTATGGACGCGGCAGCCAGCAAAGTTTTCCTATTTTCCACTTGTAGCAAATTTCGCCGTTAATTTGTAAAGCTCTCCAGTACATATTCGCGACCGCCGCCGCTCTGAATTCCGATTTTTTTTTCGAAGTTTCACAAAAGATGTCGAGTTTTGTATTATCTTCCGATTTTAAAAAGCATCCGATTACAAAAGAAGGAAAAATGTATTTTATTTTGTTATTTATATTCTTAAAAAAATCTTGCGGGATATCGATATCCAAACGAGGACCGCAAATAGTTAAATTATTTTCATCGCAGGGAAAGGCGGCGGCGGCGTCCTCTTGCGCGGATATTTTATTTTTCCCGATATGTGTTCGCAGGGAACGGGCTATATGTTTTAATTCGCCGTCTTCTAACGCCTGTGAAATAGAAGCCAGCGGCGTTACATACGGAAAAGTATACACCCCCTCAAGCGGCGCTTTAAGCGCCGAATCGCAGTTTTTTCGCAATTCGCTTCTTATATCCCTATGAGGTACAAGAACTAAAAATTTATATGTTTGACCTGTTTTAGTTTTCATAATTATTATTTTATGATATAATATCAGTATATACGGAGAATAACAATGAAATATAAGACTAAGATACTTGTAGAAAGATTTACGGAGATCCTTTCAGCGTGGAAGGGTGTGGAATGTATTACCCTGAATGAAGCGGCGGAGCCCGATCCGCTGGATCCGTATTTTGCCCTTATTCTTGATGTGTTTTGCAATGGTTCTATTCCCAAAGCGGAAGAACGCTGCCGCCTGTACGGCGACGATGTAGCCGCATTTGAAAGCGCGGGTATAAACGAAAAAGACCGGTTTCTGATAGGCGATATTCCCGTCCGTCTGGAATTCAAGAAAACAAAAAAAATAGATGAACTTATTGATATAGCTTGCTCTGATTATGAATCGCTGTGGTTTATAAAAGATTCGGGAACATACGGTTTTTACCGCTTGGCAAATTGTGAAATTGTTTTCTCGCGTTCCAAATGGATACATGATGTAAGAAAAAAACTTGAAAACATAGGGGATCCCTTCTGGACTGAGATGAGAAACTCTGTTCAATTAAAAATGGAGCATTTTTTGTCGGATTTGGGAGCCGCCTGTTTCCAAAACGATAAATTTCACTATCTTATCGCTTCCGCCGGTTTTATAAAAAACGCGTGCCTTACGCTCTTTTGCATAAACAAACGTTTTGAACCATCGCATCGCGCCTATTTTAAACAGGTAAGCGAGTTGCCCGTTTTGCCCGAATCATTTTCCGCCGAGTTTCAAACATTCCTTAATGACGATGCGGCGGACTTGGATTCGCGTTTCTATCTGGCAAAACTAATCGCGCAGAAGATAGTGCTGCTTTAATCCCGTCTAACAGCTTTAAAAAGAGCTTCTCTGCTAATCTCCGTCCAAACAGGCCGCCCGTGAGGACAGCGCGGATCAGGCAGAGCTAACGCTTGCTTGCCAAGTTCAAAAGCGGTTTCATCATCAAGAAGATCCCCGTCTTTAATTGCCGCGCGGCAGCAAAATGTCGCCGCCCAGCGCTTTGCCATGTTTTCCCCCGCCTGCCGCAGTCCGAGAATTTCTTTCACTGTGTCAGCGTCGCCCATTCGCCAATCCGCCGGAAGCGCTTCAATGCTCCAGCTTTCCCCGTCTTTTTCAATTTCAACGCCAAGACGCGACAATTCTTCGCGGTTTGCCGAAAGAAAAGCGTCTTCTTCGTCGCTTTCCGTGGTGAAAGGAATGGGCGCAAGCAGTTCTTGCTTCGGGACAGGTTCGCTGATAAATTTATTGTAGAGAATACGTTCATGCGCCGCGTGTTGGTCTATTATATAAAGTTTGTCTCCCCATTCCATCAGGATAAACAGACCAAATAATCTTCCGGCATAACGCATGTCGCCGTATGCTGGAGCGGATACGTTTGAAGATGAATTTTCTCGGTTGCGCAGGGAAGTAGAAACAAAATCGGTAAAATTTTTGTATTCTTCCGTATTACGTTTAACATCTGAATTATTTTTGTTATATGTAAATGAAAATTCTCTTTCATTTCTTTGCGAGTATCCGGCGGAAGGTTCTTCGTTGCTGCGATAACCTCTCCTTTCTTCATAACTCTCTTCATCTTCGGCTTCCGGCGCGCTATCTTTGCCGGAGTTTTTAAGATACAAACTATGAAAAAAGTTTTTTACTCCGCCTGAAATCGCCTGATGAATCGCGCCGGGGTCGCGGAAACGCACCTCGCGTTTCGCAGGGTGAATGTTAAAATCCGCCAGAGACGGGTCTATTTCCGCATAAACCGCCGCTACGGGGTGAACGCCGTTGGGAAACCACCCTTGAGAGCCGTATTCGACAGCCTGAACCAGCGAATATTCCTGCACTCTTCTGCCGTTAGCGAAAATATAAAGCTGCCGCCTGTCATTTCTGTACAATTCAGGTCCGCCGATAACTATGACGGCTGAAAATCCCGATCCCGTAACATTTATTTCATGCAGGAAATTTTCCTCGCCTGTTTGCAGAATGGCGGCGGCAAAACGCTCCTTCTTTGTTTTAACGGCGGGCATAAAATCTTTTAATTTGCCGTCTTGCACATAACGGAAATTAATGCCGTTAAAGGCGAGAGCTTTTTCAATAAACACCTGGCGGCAAAGCGTTGCTTCGCTTCCTTCCCTTTTTAAAAATCGTTTGCGCGCCGGAATAGTCTCGTAAAGATTTAACGCCCTTACAGTTGACCCCTTTGTTCTGCGCGTTTGCTCAATTTCAGGCGCGCGCGTTTCTCCGGGACCTGTAGCAAGCCGCCAAGCCTCCCTTCCGTCAACAGAACTGATAATTTCAAGACGCGATACGGCGCAGGCAGCCGCCAATGCCTCGCCCCTAAAGCCGAGCGTAACGGCGGTATTTAAGTCATCAAGGCATTTTATTTTGCTTGTAGCGTGAGTAAGAGAGCAGATTGCCAAATCTTCGCGTGTCATGCCGCCGCCGTCGTCGGAGACTTCAACTTTTTTACAACCGCCTTCTTCAATGGATATTTCAATGTTCAAAGAGCCGGCGTCTATGGCGTTGTCAAGGAATTCCCGCACAAGAGCGGCGGGGCGGTCGATAACTTCGCCGGCGGCAATTCGCAGAGCTTCTTCCGGCGGCAGTACGGCAATACGGCTGGACATTCTATTCCTCGGTATTAAACAATTCTAAATCAGGCGACTCATCAACAGCAGCCTCTGTCGAATTCATCAGTATTTCTATGCGGTTTTCTATTTTTTCAAGGGTTTTTTCCAGTGTTCGCGCAAGGCGTATTCCTTCCTCAAAAGCGGCTAACGCTTCGTCCAGGGGAATATCGGTTTTTTTGATATGCTCGCCGAGCTTTTCAAGCCGCGCAAGTTGGTCTTCAAAACTTTTCATGCCGCCGCTCTTTGCGGGTACGCTTTTCTTCGCCATATCTGCTCCTTACTTTGCCGCGCTTTCTACAACCGCGTCTATTTTTCCTTTTAAAGGTCTTATAAAAATTTTATCGCCTGATTTTACGTTATCTGAACTTTTTATTACCTTGCCGCTTGAATTTGTCACAACCGAAAATCCGCGCTCCATAACGGCAAGAGGGCTTGCGGTTTCAAGAACCGCCGCGGACAACTCTATTTTCTTTCTGATTGTAGCGCATTTGTCTGAAACTGCGGTAATAAGCGCTTCCTTCGCGTCGTCAAGGCGGATTAAGCGCGGCTGTAAAATCGCGCGAATACGGTATTCCATGTCCTGCGGATCAAACGGTTTTAAAAGGAGTTTAGCCCTTTCCAGCCGTGTGCGCATAACGGACATAAAATCTTCCGCCGTACTTTGAATAAAATCCCTAACGGCAAAATAATTTTCGCTTACAAGTTCAGCGGCGGCTGACGGAGTAGGCGCGCGCAAGTCGGCGGAAAAATCGCATAACGCCCAGTCGATTTCATGCCCAACCGCGCTGACTGTCGGAATCTTTGATTTTGCTACGGCGCGCACAACTTCCTCGTCGGAGAAGGGCAGTAGATCCTCAAGAGAGCCGCCGCCTCTTCCCACGATTAAAACATCGGCAAGATGCCATTGGTTAGCCTGTTTTATCCGCGCCGCGATTAACGAAGCCGCTTCGTCTCCCTGCACGGGAGCGGGAAGAATTATCACCTTGATGCCCGGAGCGCGTCTTGCCAGTATATTTAAAATGTCGCGTAACGCCGCCCCTGTGGGGGAACTTACAACGCCTACGGCTGCCGGAAAGCGGGGCAGGGGGCGTTTTTTTTCTTCGTCAAAAAGCCCTTCCGCCGCGAGTTTTTGTTTTCTTTTTTCCAGCATGGCAAGGATTTCGCCCGCCCCCGCGATTTCCATTTCTTCGCAGACAATGGAGTAGGAGCCTCGGGGGGCGTATACGGAAAGGCTTCCGCGCACACGCATTAACATTCCGTCTTTTGGCTCAAAATTTATTGTTCTTAGCTTGTTTTTAAACATTATGGCGTCAATTTTGGCGCCTGAGTCCTTTAAACTAAAGTAAAGATGACCGGAGCTTGCCGGTCTGCAGTTGGAAATTTCACCTTCTACGCAGACATAAGAGAAAGAACCTTCAAGATTCAGGCGTATTTGTTCTGTAAGTTCGCTTACTGTAAGATGTTTTCCATTCATTGTTTCCAATTATCTTCGGGAAACAATTTTCTTTCAAGGCGGTTAAGTAATATAAGCGTAATGATTGCCAAAATTACGGTTGTAAGGGCGGCGATAAACATTCCCGCCCCGATTGTAAGCCCTACGGCGGCTGTAAGCCAAAGGGAAGCGGCGGTAGTAAGCCCCTTGATATTGCTGCCAAGGCGGATTATCGCGCCTGCGCCCAAAAAGCCCATGCCGGAAACAACCTGCGCCGCTATCCTTCCAGGGTCTCCGAAGTTTGCTTGCTGAGGCAGCCAGATTGAAAGCATCATAAGACAGCATGATCCTATGGCAATAAGTATGTGAGTGCGAAGCCCCGCAACCTGACGGCGGCTTGATCGTTCTATGCCGATAATACCGCCGGCGGCAAAAGCAAGGCATAAACGTATTACAAAATCAATTTCCGTCATAATTTTCCCTAATCAAACGTAATAATAAAACCCGCGTATATTTTGGAGAAAAACAAATGTTCTCCCGTAATAGTCAGCGGTTCTTCCGGGGAAATAACAAAGGGGACCTCGGCTCCGATTTTAAACCCTAAAGGTTTACCGTACCAGCATAGTCCCAAACCCGCAAAATATGAGTTTAATCTGTCTGTAAACCCAAAAGTATCCTTTTTATAATCGCGAGAATATACTTGATATCCTATGTTAAAATAGCCTGTAGTATTGGTGTTTTTTATTAAAAAGTCCAAATTGAATAAAAACCTGTAAAGTGTATCGGTTATTGAAATATCGTCCTCAACCTGCCTTGAAAATGTCTTAAAATCAGCGGTAACAGAGGGAACGGCGTTCCCTATCCAGACCCCAAACTTAACTCCGGCGGTTTCACGGGAATTATTGCTTGTAAAACCGAATTGAGACCCCAAAGTCGATGACCCGGATAGGGATAAAAACACGGTTTTGGCGGCTATTAGCTCCATATTCCCGATAATTCCGGCGTCAGGTACGGCAAATTTATCGGCTGACCCCGCAAAAATGCCGAAATTAACGTTAATATAGTCTGTTTTTATGCCAAAAATGGTATTTATACTGTTTTGAAGCACCTTATCTCTTTCGATATTCACGCTAAAATTCAAAACTTCTGAAATATCATGCCTAAAACTGACCTTTCCAAGCACATATGGGTAATAAGTAAGCTCGTTTTTCGCATCAGGCTCAAAATATTCATCTGTTTTATACGGATTAAAGGATAAACCTTCAATTCCTCCCAGAATTTCCAGTTCAGAAGCCCCTAAAAACGCGGAATTGCATAAAATAAGTAAAAATATGAAAAGAGGTACAAAAAACCGTTTCATACCATAATTTTAATACTTTTGTAAATAAAAAGCAATTTATATATTTCCCAAAGTAGTCATTTTTTTGATAATAGAGTAAATTCTTCTTTTTTTACTTATTTCATAGCTTGACTTTTATGAATAATTAGAGGATCATATAAATATGAGTGATTATCTTGATCCTAATAATGAAGAACTGCTCAAGGATTTTTTCAGTGAGGCTCAAATGCAAGTAGATACTCTTGAACAAAACGTGCTGGTTCTTGAAAGCGGGGGCGCGAATAAAGACGCTGTGGATGAGATCTTCCGCGCGGTTCATACCCTTAAGGGCGGTTCTGCAACTGTGGAGTTTATGGAACTCTCTCATTTTGCCCACTTGGTAGAAGATGTGTTTGACGCTATTCGTTCTGATCAATTGTCAGTTAACGAGGACGTTGTAGATACTCTTCTTCAGGCTATTGACGTAATTAAAGCAATGCTTGACAAGCGAATGAGCGGCTCTGTCTATGAAGATGATATTTCCGAAATAACAGGCAAACTTAATGCGTTGTTACCTGCAGGAGCTGGAAGTAAAAAAGGCGCGGCAAAAAAACCTGCCGCCGCTCCTGCTCCGGTCGCCGCTCCCGTAGCCGCTCCTGTTTCCGCTCCTGCGGCAAGTCAAGGTTTAAGCGACAGAGAAATTCAAGAATTAAAAGAATCTGTTGACGGCGGAACGCCGATATACAAAGTCTCAGTTAAATTTGACGAAAACAGTTTGATGAATACCGTAGGCGGTATTCAGGTTTACGCTGTCCTTAAAGGAAGAGGAACCGTCTTAAAAACCGTTCCCGATTTTGAACAGCTCTATGCCGATAACTTTTTCCCCGTTGTTGATTATTATGTCGGCTCCAAAGAAGATCCGGAAAAATTAAGGAAAGCCTGTATATTACCTGATGTAAGTTTAGACGCGGGCGTTTCCAATATTGAAGCTGTTTCGCAAGCCGCTCCGGCTCCTGCGCCGAGACCGGCTCCAGCTCCTGTTCAGCAAGCGGCTCCTGCCGCCCCTGCGCCGGCGGCTGCTCCCGCTCCTGCGGCTCCCGCCGCGGCTAAGGCTGCTCCCGCGGCCGGCGCGGCTCAAAAGAGCGCGGCTGCTTCGGAAGACGCGAAGAAAGCCGGTAAAGAAGCGGGATCAATTCTCCGCGTAGATTCCAAGCGCATTGACGACTTGTTAAATCTTGTTTCGGAAACCGTTATTACAAAAGCGACATTCAACCAGATCAGTATGCAGTTTGGAGAGCTTACAACTCATTTGCGCGAAATAGAAAACCAATACCGCGAGAAAATAAAAGATCTGTTTGACAGTCTGCCCAGCTACCTTGAAAATATACAGGACGGGAAATCCGTAAAAGATATTCGCAAGGAAATTACCGAAAACTACAGCGATATGTTTACAATGTTTGATCCTTTTGAGGCGGCGTTCAAGGGCAGTATAGCGAAATTCCGCTCTACTTCGCAGAACCTCGGGCGCATCACAGGCGAGCTTCAGGAAGGCGTCATGCGTATCCGCATGGTTCCCATCAGTCAGATATTCAGCCGTTTCCCGCGCCTTGTACGCGATCTTTCAAAAACGCTCAACAAAAAAATCAATCTGGTTATCGAAGGTGAAGACACAGAACTTGACAAATCGGTAGTCGAAGACTTGCTTGATCCTATTATGCACTCGGTGCGTAACTCTATCGACCACGGAATTGAATCCGCGGAAGTTAGAAAAGCCGCCGGTAAGCCGGAAGAAGGCATGGTGCTCTTAAAAGCTGCCAACGAAGGCAATATGATCGTCATCGAAATCGCGGACGACGGCGGCGGTATTGATGTTGAAGCGGTAAAGGCAAAAGCCGTAGAACGCGGAATTATCAGCCCGAACAAAGTTCTTACGGATGTTGAAGCCTTCAATCTTATTTTTGAACCCGGCTTCTCAACATCGAAGCAGATAACAGCCATTTCGGGACGCGGCGTCGGACTTGACGTTGTACGCCGCTCGATTGACAGTCTTAACGGTACTGTTACAGTCAACTCGGAATTGGGCAAGGGAACCAAGTTTACGATTAAACTGCCTCTTACTCTCGCTATTATTCAGGGTCTTCTGGTTAAAGTCGGACCGGAAATCTATTCAATACCGATTACATCGGTTATAGAAAGTTTGAGAATCAAACCGGACGAAATTAAGAAGATCGATAATTACGAAGTCTTTAATATCCGCAGCGACGTTATTTCACTGCTGCGGCTTAACCGCTTGTTTGGAATTAAAACGGAAGAACAGACGGAATATCACTTCATTGTAATTGTCGGAACGGCTGAAAAAAAGATGGGCTTTATGGTAGACAGCCTTATCGGCGAGGAAGACGTCGTTATCAAACCGCTGAGAGATCAGTTTACAAATTCTCCGGGAATTGCCGGAGCTTCAATATTGGGAGACGGATCGGTTTCTCTTATCATTGATGTTGGTCAGCTTTTGGAATTGGGATTAAAAAAGGAAGTGGAGCAGCGCCGAATCCGCGAAGCTTCGCCGGGCAGCAGGGGCAGGTAAAATATGGCGGCAGTAATTAAAGATTTAGAACAAGTAAACGCCGAATTACAGGAACAAAAAGAGCGGGTAGATAATGTCGACTTTAAAATGGTCACATTCTCTCTTGCCGGTAAAGATTACGGCGTTGATATTATGAGCGTAAAAGAAATCGCGAAAGCCGATAAATTTACCTATGTGCCGAATGCCGCCTCGTTTGTTCGGGGCGTGTATAACCTGCGCGGCGATATTATTCCAATAGTCGATTTAAGGCATTTTTTCCATTTACCTGTAGAAAAGAAAAACGAAGGTTTGGAAAACATGCTGATCCTTCATATTAATGATCAGGTATATGGAACAATTGTAGACAAAATCGATAAAGTCGTAGGAATACAAAAAGATACAATACAGCCGCCGCACCCGATTTTCGGCGATATTAATATTAAATACATAAGCGGCGTTGTGGAAAAACAGGGCGATCTTTATATCATTCTTGACGCCGTTCGTATCTTTTCCGTTAACGAAGAAGATAAGGGCAAATCGCGCGCCGCGGTATCCGACGGTGAATTCTTCGTACCGCCGCCGGCAGCCGCGGATCAAGCTACGGTGCAGAAAGCCGCCGCTGATACGGCTATAGGATTTATACAAGAGAGCCTTGCCGCTTTACGGCATTTCCATACCACAGTTGTTAACGAAAGATGGCTTTACAGGCGCTTTAGCGAGTGGAGTTCAAGACGTACAGGCGACGACGTGCAGTTACGCAGCGCCTCGGAAGCCGACGAATTCCTTGAAGGCTTTGAATCCCCCTGTACGAATCAGTTCTGGACCGAATCTTACGCCGCTCCAATCAGGAAAATTCTCCCGAATATTACATCGGCGAATATCAATGTTTGGAATATCGGCAGCGGAAAGGGTTATGAAACTTATTCGTTTGCGTGTATACTTAAAACCAAGTATCCAAACGCGCGTATTAAAATATGGGCGAATGATAACGATATCATGGCTGTTTCGCAGGCTCCTAATATGACCTATAATTTGGAAGATGTTCCCGAATATTGCAGACCTTTCCTGGTACGCGGAACAAGCGGATATTCTTTCAATCAGGCTATAAAGGACTCGATCATTTTTGAATACCATGATATAACTAATGATAACACCTTGCCGGAAGTTGATATTATTCTTGCAAGGGATATTATTTCATTCTTACCTGAAGATGAACAGGGAAGAGCCATAGCGGATTTTTCAGAAAAACTGAAAAACAACGGTATCGTAATCATGGGCAGAAATGAAGAGCTTAGCGGAATTATTTGGCAGTCAATTGCCGATGATCCTGTTTCTGCATTTTTACATAGCGCATAATTATTTAAGAAGGAGTATATTATGAGAGTCGAGTATATCAACCCCTTTGTAGAAGCCGCTTACAGTGTGCTAAAAGAGGTTTTAAATGCTGAAGTAAAGCGCGGCGAAATCTACCTTAAGCCTACTTCAATGTCTATCATGGGCGTTGCGGCTCTTGTCGGACTTGCGGGCGATGTAGAAGGACGCGTTCTTTTTGATATGACAAAAGAATCCGCATTATTTGTAGCCGGCAGAATGAACGGAGAAGAATTTACAACCTTTGACGAACTGGGCAAGGCGACCATTCAGGAGTTGGCTAATATGATTACGGCGCAAGCTGTAACCAAGCTTCATGATCTTGGCTTTAAGTTTGACCTTACTCCGCCCGCGCTCTTTACGGGCGATAACATGGAAGTTTCTACAAATTTAGGCGAAGTGGAAGCTCTTATTGTTCCTATGGAGATCGACTCCGCCCATAAGATTGAGGTAAACGTCGCTATCCGCGAAAGAGTGAAGTAGGATAGTAAAGAATATTAAAATTCAGTGCCACTCTTTTTCATTGATAATGTTGTATTTACAGGGCGGTTAGCTCAGTTGGTTAGAGCACCAGCTCGACACGCTGGGGGTCACAAGTTCAAGTCTTGTATCGCCCATTCGCTAATTTCCTGTTTTGCAGGGGGTTAGCGTTTTTTTTACATTTATCTCCGGTACTTGTCAAACTTTCAATAAATCGTTACAATTCTTCCATACATTTTTGCAAAGGGGGACACATGGCAAAACCAGAAGGGGACGTTACCTTTCCCAAAGAATTATTATCATTTATAGAAGAATGGAAGGTTAAACCGGGGAGTCTTATCATGATTCTCCATAAAACTCAGGAAACTTACGGGTATATTTCCCGTCCTGCGGCTGAACAATTAGCCAGACTTACGGGAATTTCTCTTGCAAGAATATACGGAGTTATCACTTTTTACCACTTTTTTAAGACAACCAAGCCGGGAAAACACAAAGTTTCCGTATGCCTTGGAACAGCCTGCTATCTGAAAGGCAGTCAGGATTTAATCGACGAAACAAGAAGCATTTTAGGGATTGAACCGGACGGCGTTACCCATGACGGCAAGTTCTCGGTTGACCCTGTGCGCTGTGTAGGCTGCTGCGGTCTTGCGCCGGTTCTTACAATTGGAAACGATACTTACGGCAAACTTACAAAAGATATGATTCCCGATATTATTGCCAAGTATCAGAATGTGTAAATTTTATATCCGTAACCGCAAGGTTTACAAATACTAATGTCAGTAAAGAGGAGTAAACATTATGGCAAAATTGAGTCTTAACGACTTAAGAAAATTAAGAGAAGAAAAAAAAGCCGAATTTAACAAGATTAAAGCTGACGGCAAAGAGATTCAGATTGTTATCGGTATGGGAACATGCGGTATAGCAGCCGGCGCAAAACAGGCTCTGGAAGCGTTTAATAACGAAATTAAAGAAAATAAACTTACAAATTGCCGCGTAAAACAGACAGGCTGTATGGGGTTGTGTCATTCCGAGCCTACCGTAGAAATTATTGTTCCGGGTATGACTCCCGTAATTTACGGCATGGTAGATCCGGATGTAACAAAATCTATTATTAAAAAACATATAATAGGCAAGGAACTGTTAAACGAATATATTTTGGAACGTCCTGCCGCTGATATTTTAGCTTCGTAAATAAGGGGGAACGATAAAATGGCAAATAATGATCAGAAACAACTTCGAGTCGTGCTTCGCAACTGCGGTGTGATTGATCCTGAAAGCATCGACGAATATATCGCGCGCGACGGCTACTTGGGTCTTGAAAAAGTCCTCTTTGACTGGACATCAGAGCAAGTAATCGAGGAAATGAGAGTATCCGGTCTTCGCGGAAGAGGCGGCGCGGGTTTCCCCACATGGTTAAAATGGGATTTGGCGCGCAAAGCCGCAGGCGATGAAAAATTCGTTATCTGCAACGCGGACGAAGGCGACCCGGGCGCTTACATGGATCGCTCCACAATTGAGGGCGACCCCCACTCGGTAATAGAAGGCATGATAACCGCGGGCAAGGCGATTGGCTCGCATCAGGGGTTTGTTTACATTCGCGCCGAGTATCCGCTTGCGATTGAACGTTTAAAAATAGCCATTAATCAGGCGCGCGAATACGGACTGATAGGGAAAGATATCCTGGGTTCCGGTTTTGATTTTGATATAGAAATAAGACTCGGCGCGGGCGCGTTTGTCTGCGGCGAAGAAACCGCTCTTATTAAATCCGTAGAAGGTAATCGCGGAATGCCCGTTCCAAAGCCGCCGTTTCCGGCGAATAAAGGTTTGTGGCAGAAGCCGACAATCATTAACAACGTTGAATCGCTTGCGAACGTGCCTGTAATTACCGCGAAGGGCGGCGCGTGGCTGGCAAAAATAGGAACCGAAAAATCCAAGGGAACCAAAGTATTCGCGCTTACCGGAAAAGTTAAATATTCAGGACTTGTCGAAGTTCCAATGGGCACTACGTTGCGAGAGCTTGTTTACGATGTAGGCGGCGGAATTAAAGACGACAAAAAGTTTAAGGGAGTGCAGTCGGGCGGACCGTCCGGCGGTATTCTTACCGAAAAATCACTCGATGTTCCGATTGATTTTGAATCTTTGGTAGCCAACGGCTCAATGATGGGGTCGGGCGGTATGATCGTAATGGACGAAGACGACTGCGTAGTAGACGTGTCGCGCTTCTACATGGAATTCTGCGTCGATGAAAGCTGCGGAAAATGTTCTCCGTGCCGAATCGGAACTACGCAAATTTTAAAAATACTTGAAAAAATAGCCGAAGGCAGGGGAAATGACGAAGATCTTGTAAAACTTGAAGCTATCGGAATTGCAATGACAAAAGCGTCGCTTTGTATGCTTGGCTGTACGGCGGCAAACCCGACTATTTCCACTCTTAAAAATTTCCGCGAAGAATACATTGAGCATATACACGAGAAAAAATGCCGTTCAGGCAAGTGCAGAAAACTTGTCAGGTTTAGTATTAATACGGATAAGTGTATAGGCTGCGGCGCGTGCGCGAAAAAATGTCCGGGTAACTGTATTGTCTCGGAGAACGCGTCAAGTTATCCCGATAAAAAACGTCCGCCTTACAGGATTAACAGCGCCGAATGTATAAAGTGCGGCGAGTGCTTGGTTTCATGTAAATTTAACGCGGTGATAAAGGCATAAGGGGGAAGAACATGATTAACTTAATAATAAACGGTAAAACGGTTGAAGTAGAGCCGGGGACGACAATCCTTCAAGCCGCGGAAAAGGTGAATATAAAAATTCCAACTCTCTGCTATAACCCCGATCTTACGCCTTGGGCGTCGTGCGGTATTTGTATCGTGCGTCTTGCGGGTTCTCCCAAGATGGTGCGCGCGTGCTGTACGGCGTGCGAGCCTAATATGAATATTATTACGCATGACCCTGAGATAATCGCGGTAAGGCGGACGGTTTTGGAACTTATCCTTTCCAATCACCCCAACGATTGTCTGCAATGTCCGCGCAGCCAGTCCTGCGAACTGCAGAATCTGGCGTCGGAGTTTGGTCTTAGGGAAGCGCCTTTCACAAAAGTAAAAAATGATCTTCCCATTGACGATTCCAATCCCGCGATTGTGCTTTGCCCGGAAAAATGTATTCGCTGCGGCAGATGCGTAAAAGTGTGTCAGGAAGTGCAGAATGTATGGGCGTTGGAATTCCTTGGGCGCGGCATAAACGGAAAGATTGCCAGCGCCGCGGACGCTCCTTTGGGTGAAAGTCCGTGTATCAAATGCGGACAGTGCGCCGCGCATTGCCCTGTCGGCGCGATTTATGAAAGAGACGACACTGTAAAAGTTTGGAACGCTCTGCAGGATCAGGAAAAACATACCGTAGTGCAGATTGCGCCCGCTGTTCGCGTCGCGTTAGCGGAAGAATTCGGTCTTGAGCCGGGGACAGTGTTTACAAAGAAAATTTACTCCGCCCTGCGCCGCTTGGGCTTTAAAACAGTCTTTGACACAAACTTTTCAGCCGACCTTACCATAATGGAAGAAGGTTCCGAGCTTGTAAAACGCCTAACCGAAAAAGGCACTATTCCGCTGATAACTTCGTGCTGTCCGGCGTGGGTAGATTACATGGAAAAATATTACAACGATATGATTCCCAATTTTTCAACGGCAAAATCGCCCCAGCAGATGATGGGCGCGATGATTAAATCATACTGGGCTGAAAAAGCCGGAGTAAATCCCGACAAGATTTATTCTGTGTCCGTCATGCCTTGTACCGCGAAGAAATGGGAAACAAAACGCAATGACGACATGAAGAGCGCGGGACACGGCTATGATGTTGATATTGTAATTACTACAAGAGAGCTTGCCAGAATGATTAAGCAGGCGGGAATTGACGTTCTTAAACTTGCCGATGAAGAGCCGGACAGTCCTTTGGGACCGTACACCGGAGCCGCGACAATTTTCGGCGCGACGGGCGGCGTAATGGAAGCCGCTGTACGCAGCGCATACTACCTTGTTACAAAAAAAGAACTTCCCGACGTAAACTTTAAACCCGCCCGCGGTCTTGACGGCGTAAAGGAAGGGGAAGTTGACTTTGGCAACGGAACAAAGATACGCATTGCGGTAGCTCACCAGATGGGTAATATTGCCGCGGTTTTGGATAAGATTCGCGAGGCAAAGAAAGCCGGCAAAGAGCCGCCGTATCACTTTATTGAGGTAATGGCGTGCCGCGGCGGTTGCGTAGCCGGCGGAGGGCAGCCATACGGCTGTAAAGACGATATTCGCGAAAAACGCGCAAGCGGTCTTTACACGGACGATCAAAAATCACACTTCCGCTGTTCGCATCAGAATCCTTTTATCGCTCAAGTTTACAAGGAATTCCTTGGAGAACCAGGCGGACACAAAGCGCATAAACTGCTCCACACTAAATATGTGGAACGTCCGTTATATGTGAAGTAAAAAATGACAGACGGCGAAATATTAAAGCGGATAGATCATACGCTGTTAAAAATGACCGCCTCATGGGAAGAGATTAAAACTCTCTGCGATGAGGCGGTTAAGTTTAAAACCGCGTCTGTTTGCGTGCCGCCTTCTTATGTAAAACCCATTCACGAAGAATTTAAAAACTTGAATGTTTGCACGGTTATCGGTTTTCCGTTGGGCTATTCAATAACAGCAGCCAAAGTTCTGGAAGCGGAACGCGCCGTTTTAAGCGGCGCGAATGAAATCGACATGGTGATTAATGTAGGCGACATAAAAAACGGCAATTTTGATTTTGTACTGGAAGAAATCAAACTTATTAAAAAAACTTGCGGCGAAAAAATATTAAAAGTGATAATAGAGACCTGCTATTTAACCGAGGACGAAAAAATCCGTCTTTGTAAAATTGTTACAGAGTCGGGAGCCGATTTTATCAAAACTTCCACAGGCTTTGGAACCGCCGGCGCGACGCTTGCCGACGTACAGCTTTTTAGAAAGCACATAGGCGCAGGAGTGAAAATAAAAGCCGCAGGCGGCGTAAAAACACGCGAAGATCTGGAAGCGTTTATTAACGCGGGGGCAGAGCGTATCGGAACAAGTTCCGCGGTTAAACTGTTGTCCGGCAGTGCGGCGTCAGGCTATTAATCAAAAAAATTACTCCGTATCAATACGAACTCTTTCAATGGAACGCGCTTTGCCGTCTTTATCAATATCTAAGTACACGCCTTGCAGTTGGGGGGCATCCCACGCTTCTTTTGTCCAGTTGGGAATGCCTGTAAGGTATTCGTTTACGCGCGAATTTATTTCACAGCCGCCCACGGATTGTTGGCTTCCCGTTCTGCCGGCGTCGCTTATACACGCTGTTCCTTTGGGCATGATAGTTTCGTCCGCGGTTTGAACCCTTATGTGCGAACCTATTACGGCGGAACAAAGACCGTCGGCGGCATAAAAAAAAGTCTTTTTTTCCGCGCTTGCCTGAGCGTGAAAATCCACTATGACATAGGGCGTTTGTTTTTTAAGACGTTCAAGCGTAACGGGCAGGGCGGTGAAGGGGCTATTGGCGTGAACGCGCCCGAATCCGTTCTGCCCGATAAAAACAGCCACGGCTACTTTTCCTTTTTCCGTATTAAAAATTTTTGTGCCTATTCCGGGAGCGTCGGCGTTAAGGTTTTCCGGGCGCAGTACATAGGGGCTTTTATCAATATTTTCCGTTAAATCTTTTTTATAGAAACAGCATTCTCCAAGGGTGATGACATTTGCGCCGAGTTTGTGAATGTAAACCGCGTGGCTTCTGCCGAGCCCGTTTCCGCCCGTTGCGCCGTCGGCGCATACAATTAAAAAATCCCAAGGATAAGTTTTTTTTAATTCGCTTAAAGCGTTCTTAAAAGTATATACCCCCGTTTTACCGACAAGTTCAGCCACATAGAGTATTTTCATTTTATGTTATGTCCGATTGGTAATATCTAAATTTGATAAGATTCGTTCAAATTCAGCCGCCGCGCGGTAATCGCCCAATTCCCTGCAAGTATCGCGCAGATTAATCAACGCGTCCTTATTTTGAGGGAAAAGGCTTAACGATTTTTCAAAACAGTTGCGGGCTTCTTCATAATTATTTATGTTAAAATATAAAACGCCCAGATTATTCCATGTTTTAGGGTCGCCGTCATAGGCTGAAATAGCCGCGTGATAGCAATTTTCAGCAAGGTCAAATTCGTTTAGTTCATAATATATTAAACCCATCGAATTCCACGCTTCGGAAAGATCGCTGTCTATAGTTACAGAATGCATAAAACTTTCGATTGCCTGCGAATATTCGCCTGTTTTCTGCTGGGCAATGCCCAAATTCAGCCATAATAAGGGGTTTTCGGGCTCTAAAGTTAAAGCCTCGCGAAATAAGGGGATTGCCTCAAAAGGCTTGTTTGCCTCGGTTAAGGCGACGGCGGAATTATTAAGCGTGGCGGCATTTTCCATTATATTAATAATACCGCAAAAATACGGAATTAACAATATTTTTCTCTTTTATTTTTTTTTTGTGTATTGTATAATTATCATCAGGATATAAAAAGTGAAAACTATTACCGAATATAACAGCGGAATGACGGAATTTGAATTTTTTTCATTCCTGTATGATAGGATAATATCTAAGGAAATCGTTACCTTTTCAAAATTAAGGGAAATGGTCGCGCCTGTAATAAAAGATAAATGGACTCATGCCGTAATTATGAGGGCATTTCAGTTGTTAAAACGCCTGAATTGGGGTTTTTTTGCCGCTATTTCCGCGAATACCCATAAAAAACTCTGGAAGGAGCTTGTCATTCCCGACAAGGATTTCCCCGAAGCGGGAGACTTAAAAAAGACACTGCAAATTTCCAACCTTTATGTGGCAATGTGTGATATTCACGGCTATACAAAGTTTTGCATGGAATCCAGAAAAAATCTTTCCATGATGCACAATTTAGACTGGGCGATAGAAAACGAAATAAGCCGTATCTCCACGCAATGCGGAGCGATAAGCCAGAGAGAAAGGGGAGACGAGATGGTCATTGTCGCCGCAAGCGCAACGGACGCGCTTATGGTAACTTTGTGCATTATCGACTATTTCGGCAAGACCGAGATAGTCAACGATCCTTTAATATCCACAAAACGTTCCGGCAATGCCGAAGCCCTGCCTGTTTTTAAGATTACAGCCGGAATAACGGGCGGAAACACGCAAAGCCCGCTGATTATTACTGAAAGAGGCAACCTTTCGGGCTTCCTTCTTAACTCGGGAGCCAGACTGCAAACAAGAGCAAACGAACTTTCTCCCAAAGAATCAAGAATCATGATCGCCAAACAGGTAATGATGAACTTCGATAAAGAAAATAAGGAAAATAAAGACAGCGTATGCACTCTTATACAAAATAACTCTATTTATTTCTTTGATACGGGTCATATTGAATTTAAGGGCGTTATGATTCCCACTTGCGAAGTTGTCTTTGATAAAAACGAACGCTATAAAGAACAATTTGCCGAAAATATGACCCAGCTTTTTTCTTCTATTCGCGAGAATTTGTGGGAACAGCGTATTTATCAGGATCTGGTAGAACTGCTTATAAAAGTAGCTCAAACAATGCCCAAGTTTACCGTAACGCCGCCCGCGCCCATCGGCGGTATGCAGACTATAACAAATGAATCTTTTATACAGCTTTGCAGGCTTGGTTTTAAGGCGTATTGTAAAGACGAAGATTATTATCTTGCCGTTGAATATTTACGCCATGTGCTTTATGTTTGTGAACAGCTTCCGTCGTTTGACAGGCTTATTCTTGATTACTTAAAAGGAATAATCGAAAAATATCAGATTCTTCTTGACGCTTATGAAAAACAAATTGATAAAGAAGTAGATGAAAAATCGGCGGTGATTTTCCACGGCGATCATTACAAAACATGGCTTGCCGCAAAGAACGGATATCAGGTATATGAAAAATTGCGCGTAATCGGACGCAAGAGCAACGAGCTTACAAAGAAAAAGAATCTGTGGTTAGGTTTGCTTTCACAGAATAAAGAAAAGATGGAATTTACTTTATATTCGGGAAAGAAATAGTTAATAAGCGGCAAAAGGAATAATTTCCGTTATCTGCACCCTGAACCTTGCAGCCGCCGCCCAGCGTCCCGCGTCGATGAAATAGCGCGGGAAGGCGGCAAGGCTTATAAATCCGTTTACATGTTTGGGACGGTTTCTTTCGCTCCCCCGTAATGCCGCGCGTAAAGCGGCTCTGGCGGAATCTTCAAGCGCAAGTTGTTTTACCGCTATCCAGCCGGGATATTTTTCAAAAGAATGCGGGGCATAGCCTATTGCCTGGGCGTTTCTGATCATTCCCGTACGCCAGACTTGCATTCGTTTTTGCAGCGGTTCGCTTAAATGATAATCAGCCCATATTATCAACTGCATATCTTTTACTTCCGACTCTGTAACGACAAGAGCGGGGTCTCCGAATTGTACGCTTCCAAGCGGAGTTAGTTCCATATTTTCTTCTATCTTTCTTGCTCTTTCACCGACTTCATAGCTGAATGACCAGCCGTAAACCATCGCGGAAAAAAACAGGGACGTTTCTTCAAGGGCGCGTTTTCCAGCCGTGGCCGGGCTTAATGGGTATTCTTCGTCTACAAAACCCGCATATATGTTTTCAAGATCTACGGATACAGAGCCGCGAATAACATTGGCATACTGTCCGCTTTCGGTTCCCTGCGCGAAAACAGAGGAAAAAAGGGAGAAAAACAGGCAAAAAAACAGTAATCGGCGGGTCATATTAATTTATCGGAAAATTAGGGCTTTAAAAACAGCGTTACCCCAGTTCTATCGATCTTTTCCACGCGGCTTCCACGGCTTTAATTACCGTACTGCGGAACGCGCCGTCTTCAAGAGCGGCAATTCCCGCTATTGTGGTTCCGCCCGGAGACGTTACCATGTCTTTCAGTTCCCCCGGGTGTTTTCCCGTTTCCTGAACCATTGCCGCGGCTCCCAACGCTGTCTGGGCGGCGTAGCGCAGAGCTTTGTCCCTAGGCAATCCGGCGCTTACCCCTCCGTCCGCCAGGGCTTCAATAAATAAATACACAAACGCCGGTCCTGAACCGGAAAGTCCCGTAACGGCATCCATAAAACGTTCTTCTACTTTATCGATAATGCCCGCGCCGCCAAGTATTTTTTCAATCTCCGATACGCTCTTTGCGGAAACTTCAGGCGAAGCGGACATGGCTATCATTCCTTTGCCAATCAGCGCGGGAGTGTTGGGCATTATGCGCGCCACGGGGATTTTTGCTCCCAGAATTCCCTGTATTTTCGCTATTGACCAGCCTGCCGCCATAGAGACAAAAACAGGCGCATTGCCGGAAGCAAGTTTTTTATTCGCGGCGGGAGCTATTTCAGCTAACACTTGCTGTAACACTTGCGGTTTTACGGCTAGAAAAACAATGTCTCCTTTCTCAACCGCTTCAATATTGGAAGATAAAACTTTCGCTCCCAAAGACGCCGCGGCGGACTTTGCTTTCTCGCCGTCAGCGTCCGTAATGTAAATATCCGCTCCTTTGGCGGCGCTCATTAAAGCGAACCCCATGTTTCCGCTTCCGATACATGAAATAATACTCATCAATCTACTCCTGCCGCTTTTCTAAAACGATTAACGGTAGCGGCGGCGATGGGACGCGCTTTTTCCGCTCCCTGCGCCAAAATTTTATCCAGCGACGGAATGTCCGCCATGATTGCGTCATAACGCTCGCGTATGGGGGAAAGACATCGGTTTACTACGCGGAACAATTCTTCTTTAGCCTCCCCCCAGCCCATGCCTCCCGTGCGGTAGCGATTGGCAAGAGCGGTTTGCTCAAAAGAATCCGCGAATAATTTGTAAAGCTGGAAAATCTGGCTTTCATCGGGATTTTTGGGCTCTTCAACGGTTTGGGAATTTGTTGTTATCTTCATAATTGTTTTGCGCAGGGTTTTTTCCGGCGCGAAAAGAGGGATAACGTTGCCGTAGCTCTTGCTCATCTTTCGTCCGTCAAGACCCGGCACTATCGCGGCGTTTTCCTGAACAGCCGCTTGCGGAATTTTCAGCACCTGCTGTCCGTAGTTTGCGTTTACCGATTGCGCTATATCCTGCGCCATCTCGATATGCTGCACCTGATCTTTGCCGACAGGCACTACGTCGGAATCAAAAAGAATAATATCCGCCGCCATTAAGACAGGATATGTAAAAAGACCCATGTTTACGCCCGCGTCCGGGTCGTCGCCTTTTTCATTGTTTTCCTGAACGGCGGCTTTGTAGGCGTGGGCGCGGTTCATCAATCCCTTGGAAGTAAAAGCCATAAGCATTGTCGCAAGTTCAAAAACTTCGGGGATTGAGCTTTGCCTGTAGAAAATTACTTTGTCGGGGTCAAGACCTGATGCAAGCCAGCAGGCGGCTACCTGTCTGATTGTATGGTTTAATTCAGCGGGATTTTTCATTGTGTTAAGAGCGTGATAATCGGCGATAAAGTAACGGGCGTCGTATTCTTTGGCAAGTTCCAGCGCTGGTTTTATCGCTCCGAAATAGTTGCCTATGTGCAAATCGCCTGTTGGTTTTATGCCCGTTAAAGAGATCTTTTTCATAGATTTAATGTATCTATTTTGCCTAAAAGAGTAAAGAGAGAATAAGACGCTAATATGTAAAAAAGACGGTAAAAGGTATTATAAATTTAACGTTTTTTTTATATATTATAATTATGAAGATTAAATTCGGAATATTTGATATTATCATTATTCTTGCTGTGGCGGGTTTGACGTTTTTTGCCGCCTATATGGCGTACATGAAGCCGCAGGGAAAAACCCAGGTGTTGATTCGAGGGGAGGGCAAGGAATGGATTTATCCTGTTTCCGCTGAAACTTCGGTTGTAGTGACGGGACCGATAGGAGAAACTATCGTTCGTATTCAAGGAAACACCGCTTGGATAGAATCTTCGCCCTGTGATAACTATACTTGTGTAGCCGTAGGCTCTGTCGCAAGAAAAGGAGAGTGGGCGGCTTGTCTTCCGAATAATGTTTTAGTAATCGTACATGGGATTGATGATGAAGTTGACGGAATTTCCTGGTAGAAAAAACCTCGCCATGTTAGGCGCTCTATGCATGTTCCTTTCCGCTATTGAGTACATGATACCAAAGCCAATGCCTTTTTTGCGTATCGGAATAGCCAATATGCCGCTTATGCTCGCGCTGGATATTTTTCCTTTTTCTTCTTTTTTATTCTTGGTCTGCATTAAAATTGTAGGGCACGCGTTAATTACCGGAACTTTATTTTCATATATTTTTTTATTTTCGCTTGTAGGGACATTTTTATCCGCTATGCTTATGTTTGCTCTGCGCCGCCTGTTTGGAAAAAAACACATAACATTTATAGGCATAGGAACTGCCGGAGCCGTTATTTCAAATGTTTCGCAGCTGGCGCTCGCGCATTTTTTTATTTTTAAGGGAAATATCCAATATATTGCGCCTCCTTTCCTGTTAACGGGACTTTTTACGGGGATTGCTTTGGGTGTTTTTTGCGAAGCTTTTAGCCGCGTTTCAAAATGGTATCAGGCGGAGGCGAAAATATGAGCAGACTTGAAGTATACGAAAATATTTTCAGCGCGAAAGCGTTGTTTATCGCGGGTTTGTTTGTTATGCCCGCTCTGCTTTTTATTCCAAACACCGAGTACAGATGTTTTCAGTTTGTGTTTTTATGTTTTCTTGTTTTGCTTTCGGGGAAAAAGATAAATTTTTTAATTATGTTTCCGGTAATAATGTTCATTATAGCTTTTAACCTTATTATTCCATACGGGCGCGTTTTGGTTTCTTTCGGCGTATTTAAAGTAACATCGGGCGCGTTAAAGGCGGGCGTTCACAGGGCTTTTACTTTGCAGTCGTTTGTAATGCTGTCAAACCTTGCTATTAGGCGCGATTTAAAAATACCGGGCGCTTTCGGCGAGCTGCTTTGCGAGTCTTTGCATATATTTTCCGCGATAATGAACAAAAAATATACTATTCCAAAAAATAATGTTCTTGTAGAGATAGATAACCTTATGCTGGAATTAAGCAATGTAACGCTTCCCGCGCCGGATGAAAAGATAATTAAGACCAAACCCGCGGGCTTTGTTATTCTGTTTTTAGTTGTTGTTTTTTCCTGGCTGCCTGCTGTATTTTTTCTTTGAAGGCGTAAAATCAACGCCCGGCGCGGCGATTACTCTTTTGTCTTTAAAAACAAATACAGCCTGCGCTTCCTTGTAATTATTTAAAAGTGATAATCCTTTTTCATACCCCAGAACAAAAACCGCTGTGGAAAGAGCGTCGGCGTCCATAGAAATATCCGCGATTATTGTTACGGATAAAAGCCCGTTGTTTATGGGATACCCGTCCGTTACGGATAAAAGATGATGATAAATCATTCCGTCTTCCTGAAAGTTCCGTTCATAAACGCCCGAAGTTACTACTGTTTTTTCTGGTATCTGTAAAATACCTATAATCGAGCCGCGGTTTTCGCCGGGATCCTGTATGCCTACCTTCCACGGCGTGTTATCATGCCGCGCGCCGATCATTATGATATTGCCGCCAAGATCTATTTTTGCGCGGTTTATATTGTGCGATTTTATAATTTTTGCCGCCTCGTCCGCCGCATAACCTTTGGCGATACTCCCCAAATCAATAGCCATACCGCGCTGTGTAAGGTATACGCTGTTTAACCGCGCGTACATTTCCATGTTGCGCCAATTTATTAACGGCAAAACAGCGTTAATCTCTTCCTTGCTTGGAACGCGCGGTTTGCCGTTTATATCCCAGAGAGAGACAAGCGGTCCCACTGTCGGGTCAAACGCGCCGCCGCTTAATTCGGCAAAATAAAGGGCGCGTTCAATTACTTTAAAAGTGTCTTCCTGTACTTGCACGGCTTCTATTCCTGCGGCGGCGTTTATGCGGCTGACGTCGGAAGCGGCGATATTTACGCTCATAAGGTTTTCTATTTCGCGTATTCTGGAAAAAATTTCATCGTAAATGTTTTTTTGCCCTTTTTCAAAAAGAGTGACGGAGCAGACTGTTCCAAGCGCGAAATCGGTATGGGACGTTTCCTGCTGAGTACAGGATACGGAGAGTAATAAACAAAGGGATAGTAAAACTGTTAGTTGTTTACAGACCAAAGCGTTCAGATAATTCCTTTAAGTGGCTGCCGATAAAAAGCGCGCCGTAGGTTGTCAGTACAATGCCGATTGTAATGCCTATAGGAAGCATAAACGACATTCCCGATTTTAACGCAAGCTGCTGAAAATCAAGTCCAAAGAAAGAGGTTACAAGCGAAATCAAAATAATCACTCCCGCGATTACCCAGCCGTGAGTTGAAAGACCGCCGACAGGGGCGTAAGCCGATTCTTCCTGCTCGGCTTCAATTTTTGCCATTATCGAATCTTCAAGATTGGGAGAAGGCGGGAAAAAATCTTCTTTCATTATGGTTTTCGCGGATTGATAATGTTCCATTTTTTCAATCCAATCCATAACTTTTGTGTAATTCATACCATTCTCCTTCTTATCAGATTCATTCTGATAAACCTTCCAATTTTTCCTTCAATAATATCTTCGCCCTAAACACATGAGATTTTATCGTGTTAACAGGAATACCTGTAATCGTCTCAATCTCCTGATACGAACGATCATAAAAAAAGAACAAATCAATACAAATCCTAAAACGCTCAGGCAGTTCCTTTATCGCTTCGCTGACAGCTTCCTTTGCGGCGTTGCGGAGCATTATCCGCTCCGGCGTATCCCCGTTGTTTACAAGTTTCTCGGCGTCTTCTTCCGCAAGGCTGAAGTATTCCTTCCTCCTGTTCACCTCGTTTATCGCCGTGTTGTAGGCGATTTTATAAAGCCATGTGGAAAATCGGCTTCTTCCCTCAAACCGGGAAAGACTACGATACGCTTTTAAAAATACTTCCTGGGTAAAATCCAACGCGTCGTCCGTGTTGCGGAAGAAGCTTAAACCCATTCCGTAGACAGCCTTTTCGTGCTGCCGTACTAAAAGCCGGAACAAATTTTTTTGTCCCGAAACAATTTGACCGACGATTAACTGATCGTTAAATTCAGATTCATCAGCCATTACGCTGTTCATTCCGCTTTATCGCATAAAAGGTTAAAAGACCTATGCCCATAGACAGGGGAATGATTCCGCCCAACAGACCGTATGACGCTCTTTCAACCGCTATAGATAAAAATATAGTCAACGCGATACCAACGCTGCTTAAAAGAAGACCCGACAACAAGCTGAAAGTAAGCAGATTAAAATCCGGTCTCGCGTATTGTCCCGCTTTAATCAATAACGCTCTTCGCCTGTAATTCCACAGCAGATAGAAAAAAATAACTATCGAACCCATAACAATTCCCACAATGGGAATTACAGCGATAATTACCTGCGCGGTTGCTGACATGCTATCCATATTACACTCCAGAATAACATTGTAAAATAATAATTATCGTCCGTCTATAATTTTGACACTAAAAAATGGCGAAAGTTGCGATTTATGTAATGCGATTTTCTTCAAAGATTACTGTTTTAAGCCTTCAAGCACCGTCATGTCGTTAAAATAAAGCGCGTCTATGCGTCCAAGGCGCAGATTGGCGTTAAAACGCTTTAAAATTTCCTGCTTTGCGAGTTCTTCGTCTATTTGATTCGTGCTTTCCGCCGGAAGGGAAGTAAAATATTCCGTAATCATTGTTTTAAAGTCGCCTATTTTTGCGGCAAGTTCTTCGGTAAAAGTAACGTCTTTGGCGGAGTAGGGGAAGGAAACTGAAAGAATTAAAATCGATGAATTTGAAAGCGGAATCCTTAGCCGTTCCAAACCTGAAAAAACGCGGATGTCCTCAGGTTTGGTTTGTTCCTTGCTGATTTTTCTAAAAGCAAAAACAGGTTCCGCGTTCTGCGGACGGACAAGACCGATAATAGTGCCGATTAACAACAGCACGATTAACGCGCCGGCGACGGAAAGTAGAGCAAGGTATAAGATTCTGGGGAGTTTTTCTTTTGGGATAAAAAATTCTTTCATTTTAAGACGCCTTCCTTAAACTGCGCGCGTTCATTATTAACATCTGTAAACGGTTTTCTATATTAGCGAAACTTACATCGGGATCATAATCAAGGGGCAGGATTTGAATAGCGGGGTATTGTTCCTTGATCTTTTTAATTATTCCGCGTCCGCAGATATGGTTGGGAAGACAGCCGAACGGCTGAAGTATGACAAATGATCTTATTCCCTTTGAAGCGTAATGAAGAATATCCGAAGCGATTAAAAATGATTCGCCGGATAATATCGAATGATGCATAATGTGATCGCTGTATTTTGCCTTTTCTTCCAGAGTTATATCGGGTTCGTACAGAGGGTGCATTTTCGCGATTTTATCCGTGTGCTTAACGGCAAAATCCATGAATTTATTTCCCAGCTTCGCGAACATTGTATCGTATAACGAATGTTTTACTTTGAATTCTTTTATCTCGGAAATAGTATGCCCAAGGAAAAGATGACGGTAAATACCGTGCATTCGCGGGAAGATTACTTCCATTCCGTTTTTTTCAAGATATTTTTCCACTTCCTGATTCGATCCCGGGTGGAAGGTAAGAAGATATTCCCCCTGTATAGCCACTTGTTCTTTTAATTTGGAACGGTCGTATCGTACATTGCACAGTTCTTTAATCGCCTTCTTAAACGGTTTAATTGAACCGGCAATACCGCCTTTTGCGATGCCGTTGGCAATTTCATGGAACGCGTTTTCTACAAGTCTGTCGGTCTCTCCCTTTTGCAGTTCGTAGGGGCGTATTTTTCGTCTTAAATATTCAAGCGCGTCCGCTTGAATTATTCCCCAAACTACATTGGCGTAAGTTATGTTGGTAAAATTCATGCCCGGGTGGGCTTTTTTTAAATCCATCATGTCCGTACTTATAACGGGAACTTGCGGGAACCCCGCTTCGTCCAGGGCTTTTCTTGTAAGAGGCATATAATTTGATAAACGGCAATCGCATAACACTTTCGCCGTTCCTATTACCGTATTGTCGGGATCGTACTTTCCGCTTTTAAGCGTGAGGATAGCCTCGCCGATTATAACCTGCGCCGGAAGGCACATATCGTTATGCACATATTTTTTCCCCATCGCGATTGCCTGCGCACCGCCCATAGGCATGGGTTCCACGCGGTAACCGTCTTTTATAAGACTGGCTGTTAAAATAAGACAGAACGCTCTGCTTACATTCGGAATAAGGATTGTTTTTTCTTTGTCGGTTTTTTTTAGTTTTACAGGGTACGGATCGCCCAACTGTTTCGCGTTATGCGCTGTTTGTTTGCGGCGAGTAGTTACGGTTTCGATAAAAGAGCGGACTCTTATACGCAGCGGACCTGAAATCTCGCTTTCGTCCATTTTTAAAATTAACGGCGATTTCCCCGAGATTTCGTCCATAATGCGGACGATTTCGTCCGAGTAAACGGCGTCGTGTCCGCATCCGAAACTGAAAATATCCACATATTCCAGCGCAGGATGTTCCGCCGCGATAATGGCTCCGGAAAGCAGGTTTGCGTGATTATTATGCGTTATTTCAACGCGCGATTTGGTCAACGGCACTTTTCCAAGACCGGGAAGGGAATCAAGCGTTAATACGGGTATGCCTAAGCTTGTGAAGTACCGCGATAGATTATGATTAATATGTTCGTCATATTGATAATAACGCCCGGCGATAACCACGGCGAATTTTCCCTTGCGCTCAACGTCTTCGATTATCTTTTTGCCGTTTTCAGTTAAATTGCCATTAAAATCTTCCAGCGTTTTCTCTCCCTGTTTAATCGCCGCCATAACGGTTTTTTCGGGTATGTTAAATGTTTCCTTCATATAACGGCAAAGCTGGAAATGCATATCTCTTTTTGAGAACCAATGAAAAATAGGAGCGTCAAGAGGAATGTTGTGTTTTCCTTCTGGGTTATCGGAAAATCTTACGGAAAGCGGATAACCTTTCAATACGGGGCATGTAAAAGTGCAAAAACGCTCAAGGTTATCGGGCGGCAGTCTGTTAATTTGCGGGAAGAAAATTCTGTCTACTTTCTTTTCGATTAAATCTTCAATGTGCCCGTGTACCAGTTTTGCGGGGAAACAGACCGTATCCGACGTAACATATTGAATGCCTTTTTCGTAAAGTCCGCGCGTACTTTTCTGCGATATCTTTGTTTTAAAGCCAAGGGCGCCCCAGAATACTTTCCAAAAAGGCATATTACGCCAAAAATCAAGCGCGCGCGGGATACCGATTGTTATATCTTTTGACGGTAAAATTTGATTAAAAGGATAATCTTTAAAAAGCAGTTCGTCCCTTAACTTAATCATATCGGGAACGGCGTTCATTATTTTTGTTCTTTTGTTCGCTTCTTCGCGTAACGCCGTATCTTTCGGGTCTCCTACAAGTTCTCCGCGTTCACAGCGGTTGCCTGTAACCCATGTAAGACCGTTGTAAAAACGCACCAACGTACGGTTGCAGTTATTTGTGCAGAAAGGACAAATTAAATTGGCTTCCTGTGTGTAATCGAATTTTTTAAGCTCCTCAAAACCGATAAAGCGGGTGTGATCGCTTGTGCCGTGAGGCGAAGTGTATCCGTGCTCTGCGATTTCCCTTTTTGTCAAAAGAGCGACGCCGATAGCGCCCATTTCTCCGGGATACGGAGCGCGCACAACGGATTTGCCCAAGTACTGTTCCAACGCGCGAAGAACAGCGTCATTCTTCAGAGTGCCGCCCTGTACTACGATTTTATCTCCAAGCTGGGCGGGACTGGAAATACGCACAACTTTTGTAAAAACATTTTCAACGATTGAACGGCAAAGACCCGCCATAATGTCATCGGCTTGTTTGCCGTTTTTTTGCTCCGTAATAATTGTGCTGTTCATAAAAACAGTACAGCGGCTGCCCAGGCGCGCGGGGTTTTTCGAGTTAAACGCTGTCTCGGCTATTTTATCAACCGGTATATTCAGATTTGTCGCGAAGGTTTCCAAGAAAGAACCGCACCCCGACGAACAAGCCTCGTTAACAGTAATATTTGTAACAATGTCGTTTGAAATATTAATGGCTTTCATGTCCTGTCCGCCGATATCCAAAATAAAACTTACGCCCGGTATATATTTTTGCGCCGCCGCCGCATGTGCTACTGTTTCCACTGTGTGAAAGTCGGCTCCGAGCGCTTTGTCAAAAAGCAATTCCCCGTAACCTGTGGTTCCAAGAGCGATAACTTCAAGATTGACGCCGGCTTTGCGGTATTTTTCGTACATATCCAGCATGGCTTGTTTTATAACTTTAAGCGGCTCGCCCTTGTTGGGACTGTAAGAACAATCCACGACATTTTCATCTTCGTCTATCAAAACAAATTTGGTCGTGGTGGAACCGGCGTCAATTCCAAGATAAACTCTAAGGGTTTCTCCGCTTTTTTTGTCAATCTTGTCTTTGTTAATGGATAAAATTTTATGCCGCGCGACAAACGCGTTACGCTCCGCCTCTGTGTTAAAAAAGTTGATATTATCCGTCGAGGTATTTTCCGTAACAATTTCGCGGTACATTGAAAGCGAAGTAAGAACTGCCTGCGGACTTATATTTTTACTTTGATCCGCGAACATTTCATCTATGGAAAGCGCGGTTCCGTAAGCGATAAACAATTCGGCTTTTGGCGGCAGAATAATATCGGAGTCCGAAAGCCCAAGTCTTTGCGCGAAAACTTTTATTAACGTGGGGTTAAAAGTGAGTGGTCCGCCTTCAAAGATGACGGGCGGCTTTATCTCAAGCCCCTGCGCGAGACCGCCTATTGTTTGTTTCGCTATTGCGTGAAAAGTGGAAAGGGCAATGTCCTTTATCAAGCCGCCCTGATTCAATAACGGCTGAATGTCGGTTTTAGCGAAAACTCCGCAGCGGCCTGAAATGTCATATACTTGAGTGCCCTGCGCCGCAAGGGCGTCAAACTTTTCTACGGGAGTACGCAATAAAGATGCGACTTCGTCGATAAACGCCCCCGTTCCGCCTGCGCAGCTTCCGTTCATTCTCATGTCGCCGGCTACCAGTTTATTTGCGGCGCTGTCATGGTAGAAAAAGATGATTTTTGCGTCCTGTCCGCCGAGTTCTATAGCGACCCTTGTCTGCGGGTAGAAAGTGCGCACCGCTATTGAATTGGCGACTACTTCCTGAATATAAGGAACATGGATCATTTCGGCGATCGTTCTTCCGCCGGAGCCGCAAAAAGCGATTTTAAATTGATTTTGGGGGAATTGAGAGAAAATTTCCTGTAAAAGTGAGTAAATTTTCTCACCTTGACAGGCATTATGCCGTTCATATTTAGAAAAAAGTATTTCTTTTGTGTCGTTTTGTATTACTACAGCCTTTACAGTTGTAGAACCTACGTCAATACCTATATGAAGCATTTATAATCATAATTATACACGAAAATCGGGGTTTTTTCAACCGAGTTTTTTGGAGTTCGCCTCCAATTTAGCCACCGCTCGCACCGCTCGGGCGGTATTTTCGCTTATTTGACAGCGTTCCGCTATTTCCGAAGGCTCTGCGGCGGCTATATTTGCTATTGAGCCGTATTCTTTCATTATTGCCGCCGCGCGTTTGGGACCGACTCCTTCCACGGATTCCAGTATCGGAAAAAAAAGGTCTTTTGACCGAAGGCGTTGATTAAAACCTGTAGCAAAGCGGTGGCACTCATCGCGGACATGCTGAAGGACTTTTAACGCTTCCGATTGCCTCGATAAAACCAACGGACCCCTCGCCGCGGGAAGCCATAGCTCTTCTTCGCGTTTGGCAAGCCCCACAAGACCGCAATCTACTCCCAGTTCATCTAACACACCTTTCGCGGCGTTTACCTGACCAATGCCGCCGTCTACAAGTATTAGATCGGGAAGCTCTTTTCCTTCGCGGATAAGGCGCGAATAACGCCGCTTTACCGCTTCGCGCATGGCGGCAAAATCGTCTACTATTCCGATAACTGTGCGCAGTTTAAAATAGCGGTAATTCTTTTTGTCGGGAATTCCGTTTTTAAAAGAAATTAACGAAGCGACAGGGTGTTTTCCGTCTAGCTGAGCGATATCAAAGCCTTCGATTCTTTCCGGTCTCGATTTTAAATTCAACGCGCGCATTAATTCGTCTATTGCGGGACCGGCGCCTCTTTCTTTCAGTCTTTTCCGCAAATCTTCCGCCGCGTTTTGTTTTGCCATCGCCATAATTACGGCGTGGTGTTTTTCTGTGGGGGAGAGCAGCTGCGGCTCAAAACCAAACCTCTCCTTAAACCAGTTTTGTATTAATTGCGAATTTTCCGAAATATCATTCTGTATATAAATTTTAGCCGGCGGACGGCGCGAAGGTTCGTAATACGAGGTTATAAAAACTTCCAGCGATTCCCATTCATCTGCGGCGGAACGTGTGCGGTATAGGTCTCTACCTGTCATTCTGCCGCCTCGCATGGAAAAGACGGTAAATGTGGCAAACACTCCGCTTGCCGCCCACGCGATGTAATCCCTGTCTTCTGGGTTTAAATCTTCCACATAGCTTTCTTCTCTTGTAAGACTTTCGATCGCCCTTATCGTATTCCGTATTTGCGCGGCTTGTTCAAATTGCATAACTTTGGCGGCTTCGTGCATTTTAGCGGTAAGATCGATAATCAAAGCGTCGGTTTCACCCGACAGCAGTTTTTGCACACGTTGTATATGGAGGGAATATTCTTCTACGCTGATTTTTTTGGAACAGGGAGCCATACAGCGTCCGATGTGGTAGTACATGCAAGGTCCGTTTTTTTTAATTGTTTTACATTTGCGAAGCGGATAAAGTTTATCGATTAATTCCATCATCGTATTTACGCTTTGCATATTCGGAAAAGGTCCAAAGTAAAGGCTTTTATCCTGTATTATTCTGCGAGTGCGGAAAATGCGGGGAAAATCCTCATGCGTTATGCGAATAAGAGGGTAGGATTTGCCGTCCTTTAAGCTGATATTGTACTTGGGCGAATGTTGTTTTATCAGGGTATTTTCCAGCAAAAGGGCGTCGTATTCGCTTTGGACAATAATTGTCTCGAATGAATTGATACGCTGAAGGAGGGCAGTGGTCTTTGTGTCCTTTTTCCCCGAGAAATACGACTTTATTCTGTTTTTAAGCGACTTTGCCTTGCCGATATAGATGATTTCCCCGTCAATATCCTTCATTATATAGACCCCCGGCTCTGACGGGGCGTCCAAGGCGGCGGCTTTAAGGGCAGTTAATTTTTCCGAATTTATCTGATTATTCATACCAATTTATGCCGATATATAGGAAAACCATGAAAAAAGCACTTATTTTCATTTTTACAGTATACATCTTCCTCTTTGTTTGCGGTAGTATCAGCGCAATTGGTGAGAAGACGCTCTCTTTAGGCGGAGCAAAAGCCTGGAATATTACGGAAAGCAGGAACGGAATTACAGAGACTGCTTCGATTCGGCCTTACCCCGTGCTTCTCCTTTCTTCTTCGGCGGTTACGTCTATCGCAGGCTATCAGGCGGCAGACGGCGTTTTGGGGAAATATGCCTCTTTAACGGAACATGCTTTGGACTTGGCTGTTTCCTTTGATGAGAGAACGCCGGGGCTTTTCAGGGACAGCGTCGGCAATTACAGGCTTACTGTTCCGCCGCAAGTTGAAACCGTAGACCGCTCTCTCGCAAGAGCCGGAGCGGGAGCCGCGTATTTTGTCCACGGCGGACATGACTCGGTTTCTACCCCCATTCTTTTTCACCCTCAGAGCCGCGACGCTCTTTTTGCGTCCGGCAATCGTATTAAAGATTTTACCATCGAATTTTGGATGTATCCGCTTAATATGGAAAACGGAGAGCAGATATTTACCTGGGTTTCAACTCTTCCCGACAACGCCAGCCGCATACAGCGGATTGATTGTTTTGTAGCAAAAAATAAAATGAGTTGGTCTTTTATAAACTTTTTTTCTTCCGCAAATAACTCCGTAAAGCAAAATATTGAATTTGCGAATTTAACGCCCCTTATTCCAAAAACATGGAGCCATCATCTTATCCGTTTCGACGCCACAACCGGAATGTTAGAGTATATTGTAGACGGCAAAAGCGAAGCGATTGTTTACGCTACTTCCACAGGACGCGAAAACAGCGAAGTGCATACACCTGTAATTGGCAGTAACGGAAGATTCTTGCTTGGCGAGCGTTTTTCGGGGCTTATAGATGAATTTAAGATACACAGCGTCTGTGTGGGACGTTCATCGGTTCAGAAATACGCCGCAGGCGGCGGAAGAATAGAGACAAGAGCCATTGATCTTGGAGCCAATTCAAGCGGCGTTGTAAGAATTAACGCGTCGGGCGGAAGAACAAGCATCAGGGGCGCGAGAGTTCAAAACGAATACCGCGAGAACGGGAGATTTAAATTTTCCGACGACGGAGAGATGAATTTCTTTATCCGCGCCGGAGAAAATCCCTATCTTTTAAAAAACAGCCCTTGGGTCATGTTTACGCCCGGGAGCGATATAAGAGGCGTCAGCGGACGTTATGCGCAAATAGCGGTAGATTTTTATCCTTCTTCCGACGGCGAATGCAGTCCCTACCTTGAACAGATAAACATTGTTTTTCATCAGGGTGAACCGCCCATGCCGCCGCGCAATTTAACAGCCATTGCCTGCGACGGGGGAGTTCAGCTTCGCTGGAGAAACAGCATAACGGCGGGTACGGCAGGGTATCTTGTCTATTACAGTTCCGTCCGCGGAGAACTTTTTGGAAACGATTCAAGTTTAGGCGCGTCTCCGATAGACGTTGGATTAACAAATAATTTTTATGTTGAAGGTCTAAAGAACGGAACTCTTTATTATTTCAGAGTCGCCGCTTATGATTTGATAACGGGGGATATAAACCCCGATGTGGGGGAATTTTCCGCAGAGGTTACCGCCAGACCGCTTATGGGGTTGACTAAATAATAAACTGCTCAGGAATTTTCAGCGACTTCGCTATATTCTTCATCTCTTCCAAAGTTTTTTCATTAACGGGAATACTCCCGTTCTTGCGCTCCGCCATCAACTGCGACGATTTTTCCCCGTGCGTATAAATTCTCGTCTGTCCTTCCGCTTTTTTGCTGTCGCGCAATTCCTGTAAAAATTTTGTCATACCTGCTTTTATCGCTGTTTTATCGCCGAAGATACCGTAATCAATTGCCATAAAATAGTGGCAAATGCCCGTTTGTCCGGGTTTTCTGTTTACATGGTTCGATGTAAGTCCGCCTGAAATTACGGCGGAAAAAAGATCGACAATAATGCTCAGCCCGTAACCTTTGTGTCCGCCGTTCAGCGTTCCCATTCCTCCGAGAGGAGTAATGCCTCCGCCGGCTTTAGCGATTATATTGTCAACTACGACAGCCGCGTCCGTACACGGGTGTCCGTTCGCGTCAAGCGCCCAGTGTTCAGGCAATGGCTGACCGTTTTTCCTGTAAACTTCAAGTTTTCCGCGCGGAACGACCGTTGTTGACGCGTCATAGGAGAAATGGTAAGGCTCGGCTGGCATTGCGAGGGCGAGGGCGTTTGTACCTGTCATTGCTTCAGAGCCAAAAGTTGGAACGCAGATCGCTTCCGTATTTGTCATGCAGACGCCCATTAAATCCTGATCCGACGCCATTTCCGTGTAGTAGCTTGCTATGCCGTAATGGTTGGAATTGCGAACCGTTACCATGCCGCAGCCTGAGTTACGCGCTTTTTGAATCGCCAGCTTCATGGCGTATACGCTTGCAAGCTGACCCATCGCTTTATTCGCTTCAAGGCAGGCGGAGATTCCCGTCTCGTGCACAATGTCTATTTTCGCTTTTACATCCACCTGCCCCGATGTTATTTCGTCATGGTAGCGCGAAAGCCTGTGAATGCCGTGAGATTCAATTCCGTAAAGATCGGCGCGAATAAGAACGTCGGTGATAATTTCACTTTCGTCTTTGGAAAATCCGTAAGCTTGAAACAAATTTACACAAAAGAGCCGCGCTTTTTCAGTGTTAATGTTCATGCCCCCCTCCCGGACTTGTTCGGGAACCCGGTTGGTTCTCTCACAAGTCTTGCAGTTTTTCGGGCTAAAGCCCTGCAAAACTGCGATTATAATGAAGTTGTTCAGAAACTGAAGTTTCCGAACAACTTACAATACTAGTTAATCGCTTTTTTCAGTTCCTCAACTTTATCGGTTTTTTCCCATGAGAATTCCGATCTGCCGAAATGACCGTAAGAAGCGGTTTTAAGGTAGATCGGCCGGCGCAGATCAAGCATCTTGATAATTCCCGCGGGGCTTAAATCGAAAACTTTTCCTATAGCTTTTTCTATTTGTTTTTCTTCAACCTTTGCGGTTCCGAATGTTTCTACCATTATCGATACAGGGAATGGAACGCCAATCGCGTAAGCAAGCTGAATTTCACAGCGTTCCGCAAGTTTGGCGGCGACGACGTTTTTGGCGACATAACGCGCGGCGTAAGCGGCGGAGCGGTCAACTTTGGTGGGGTCTTTGCCAGAGAAAGCGCCGCCGCCGTGGCGACCCATGCCGCCGTAGGTGTCTACGATAATTTTTCGTCCCGTAAGCCCCGAATCCCCGAACGGACCGCCTACTACAAACCGTCCCGTGGGGTTCACAAAGTATTTTGTTTTTTTATCGAGCAGTCCTGTAGGTTCAAGCACAGGATTGATAATTTTTTCTATAACAGTTTTTTCAATTTCATTATAGGAAACATCAGGATCATGCTGATGAGAAACGACAACCGTGTCAATTCGCACAGGTTTAAATCCCTCGTATTCTATTGTTACCTGGCTTTTTGAGTCGGGGCGCAGCCATTTAATAGTTTTATTTTTACGAAGTTTGGATGCGTGAAGGAGTATTTTATGGGCAAGCATTATCGGCATGGGCATAAGTTCTTTTGTTTCGTTGCACGCGAAACCGAACATCATTCCCTGATCTCCGGCTCCCTGCTGTCCTTTGAATTTTTTAAGTCCTGTGCCGGAAACGCCTTGTGATATATCGGGAGATTGGTTATGAATCATATCAAGGACAGCCATTGAATTGCAGTCAAGCCCGTAAGAGGGGTCGGTGTAACCGATATCCCTTGCGATTTCCCGTACCAGATGATGGAAATCAACAAATGTTTTTGTCGTAATTTCTCCGCCTATAAACACAAGAGACGCGGACGCGAAAGTTTCACAACCCACCCTGCTTTGGGGGTCGTCTTTTAGGCAGGCGTCAAGAATGGCGTCGGATATTTGGTCGCATAGTTTATCGGGATGCCCCTCGCCGACTGATTCGGACGTAAAAAAATAGGGCGAATTGTCTGTCTTTGCTTTTTTCATGTAAAACTCCTTGTTTTTTAATAATACAGAAAATTCCGCATTTTGACAATTAGAAGTGTTTACCATTCGTAAAAAAGGCGTTATAATAGTAAAATCCTAAAAAAGGGGGAGAATATGGAAAAACAGGCAACCAGTAAACGTCTTTTGGGAGCGGCAGTTCCGGTAGGAGCTTTACGTACCAAAAAGGGAATAGGAGTAGGGGAATTCTCCGATTTGGCTGATTTTGCCCTTTTATGCAAAAAAATGAGGGTAGGGTTGATTCAAATTTTGCCTGTTAATGATACCGGCTTTGAAAGTTCTCCTTATTCAAGCCTGACAGCCTTCGGTCTTCACCCTCTTTATCTGCGTATTGAAGAATTGGACGAATTTGCCGCCGCTGGAGACTCGGTAAAAAAACGAATTAAAAAAGCAAGGGAAAATTTCGATAAAAACAAACGTTTTTCCCATTATCAAATTTTAAAAGAAAAAATGGAAATATGCCGTGAAATTTACGAAGCGAGTAAAGCGCAAATTTCAAAGAACAGCGCTTTATCTTCATGGATAGATCAAAATTCATGGGTAAAACAATATGCCGTGTACAGAAGACTTAAAGAAAAAAACGATCAAAAATCATGGAAAGACTGGAGCGAATATTCTGCTGTAACGCCTGCCGATATCGATAAACTTTGGAACGATAAAAATCTGCGCGAAGAACACCTCTTCTGGGCATGGCTTCAACAGGCGCTTGATACCCAATTTTCAAAAGCCGCGCAGGCGATTAAAGACGCCGGTCTTGTCCTTGAAGGCGATCTTCCCATTTTAATGAACGAAGACAGCTGCGACGTATGGGCGCACCCTGAAATCTTTATTCAGGAGCTTTCAGCCGGAGCGCCGCCGGATATGTACAGCCCCGACGGTCAAAATTGGGGTTTCCCGATTTATAACTGGGAAGAGCAGGAAAAAGACAATTTTTCATGGTGGAAAAAACGTCTCGCCATAGCCGGAAAATATTATCAGGCGTACAGAATCGATCACGTTCTGGGATTCTTCCGTATTTGGGCAAGTTCCCACAGAGATTATTCTTCCTCTATCGGTCGTTATGTGCCATACGCTCCCCTTACTTCCGGCGATCTTAAAAAGCTCGGGTTTGACAAAGGCAGAATCCGCTGGGTATCCCAGCCGCACATTCCCACCGAGGAATTGATGAATGTTATAAGAAAATACAAAGGCGGCGCGTCAGCCGCCGATGTAAAAGCGGAAGCCGATAAAATTTGCAACAAGGCTCTTATGCGCGTAAACGAAGAGGAGCTTTGGATATTTAAAAAGAAAATAACAGGAGAAAAAGATATTGACGCTTTGAAGTTTCAAACGGAAGTAAGCAACTATTTAAAAGGTAAATGGAAAGACAGGGTTTTCCTTGAATACAGAAAAGGAAAATTTTTCCCCGTTTGGTACTTCAGAAACGCGACGGCGTACAAAACTTTTACAGGCGAAGAAAAATCCGCTTTGGACGCGTTGTTGGATAAACGCCAGAAAAAATCGGAAAGGGTATGGTCGCAACAGGGATTAAAACTGCTTTCAGTCCTTGTACATTCGTCTACTATGCTTCCGTGCGCCGAAGATCTTGGCGCTGTCCCCGCCTGTGTTCCCAAAGTGCTTAATAAGCTTAAAATACTCGGACTCCGTGTAACGCGCTGGTTCCGCGAGTGGGATAAAAACGGACAGCCGTATATTCCGTTTGAGAATTATCCGCAGTTAAGCGTATGTACACCCGCTGTTCATGACAGTTCTACGGTAAGACAGTGGTGGGAACAGGAAGCGGATCAGGGACAGTTTGCCGGCTTCATCGGCGTTCCCTCTTTGCCGAAGGTTTACAACCCGGGAACGGCGAAAGTTATTCTTTCAAAAACCGCGCAGGCTCGTTCCCGTTTCCGTGTTTTCCAAATACAGGATTTATTGCATCTTTCAAACAACTGGTACTCCGCTGACCCGTCAGATGAGCGGGTAAACGTCCCCGGCACGGCGAATGACTTTAATTGGACATACCGTCTTCCGGCTACTATCAGCGAGATTGCGAAAGATAAAGAGCTTATCCTTGCCGTAAAAGAAATAAGCAGGATTAAACCTCTTAAAAAGAAGACAAACTAGAAACTGTTGTTTTAAAGAAAGGGTGCGCTGATATGAAACGTTTATTTTTATTTGTGATGGTTTTTTGTCTTGTCCCTTTTGCTTTTTCTCAAACAACGGCGGACGATGGTTTTTCCTCTTTAGATTCCTATTACCTTGGACGCGCGGTAGCCGCTAATATTCTGTCAACTTATAAATTGTACAACAATACGGAATTGATTCAGTATGCAAACAGAATTTGTCAGGCGCTTGTAATCAATTCCGATTATCCCGCTCCCTACAACGGCTATTTTGTAATGATTCTTGACAGCAATGAATTTAACGCTTTCGCCACTCCGGGCGGACACATTTTTATTACAAAAAGACTGGCATCTTCCGCATCTTCCGAAGATATGCTGGCGGCGGTAATAGCGCATGAACTTGCGCACATAGTATTAAACCACGGTGTAAATATTATCAACGAAACAAAAGTTGAAAATGAGCTATCCGCCGTAGCGGATTGGGCTGCCGATGTTGCCGCGAAACAATCGCCGGAAGCCGCGCGCGCCGCTACTTTCCGCAACTCTATAACAAGGAACGTAGATATTTTGATGAGGAGCGGTTATTCCCAAAGACAGGAATTTGAAGCCGATCTTGAAGCTGTAGTTATGCTTGCGAAGGCTGGTTATGATCCCAATGCGCTCAAAGAAGTGCTGAAAGTTTTACAGAGCGCAAGAGGTTCCTCCAGCGGCGGTTTTTATTCCACCCACCCAAGCCCCGAACAGCGAATTGCCAACATAGAAGTATTAAAAACTCCCAAAAATGACACATTACGATACCGCGCGCAGAGATTTAGAAGCGTGAAATTTTAATTGTAAAAAAATAAAAAAGATATTTACCGCGAACCGCAGACTTGTATTGTTTTTAAAAAAGTAGTATATTTTTGTATATTTGGGGGATATACAATGAAAAAGTTTGCGTTGTTAATTACATTGATATTTTTTATTGCCGCGGGTGTTTTCGCTCAGCAGAAATACGCGCTGGTTATCGGTAATGGGAATTATGTTAACACTACAAAACTCAATAACCCTGTGAACGACGCCAACGATATGGCTTCCGCCCTGCAAGGTCTTGGTTGGTCTGTCGATAAATTGCTTAACGGAACACAAGACCAAATGGTAAACGCGGTTATGCAATTAAAACGACGGCTGAGCGCGTCCAGAGACTCCTACGGTTTTTTGTTTTACGCGGGTCACGGCATACAGTCAGGCGGTGAAAATTACCTTATTCCCGTGGACGCGAATATTCCCAGCGAAAACTTTCTTCGCAACAGGACTGTTTCCGTGCAGGAAATGCTTGACGAATTAAACGACGCGGGTAACGAATTCAACGTGGTAGTTTTAGACGCGTGCCGCGATAACCCGTTCAGTTGGAAGCGTTCGGGCAGCAGAGGGCTTTCCGTAATAGGGGCGCAGCCGGCGGACAGTATTCTTGTATTTGCAACCGCCGCTGGTTCCACCGCCGCCGACGGAAACGGCAGAAACGGACTTTTTACAACCCATCTTTTAAACAATCTAAAACAGACTGACCTGGAAGTAACGGAAGTATTCCGCAGAACGGGAGCCGACGTAGCCAAAGCCAGTAACAACCAACAACGCCCCGCTGTATACAATCAATTTTACGGAACCGCCTACCTTGGCAAAAAACCGCAAGCCTCTGCGCAGACAGCGCAGCCGGCGCCGACAGTACAACCCGCACAGCCCCAGCAGACAGTTACAACGGCGGTGCAAACCTCGCAGGTAACAACAATGATACCGCAATCCGCCGCGCGAAAGGAAAACACCATACCCTCAAACATGGTGCGAATAAACGGCGGAACCTTCACGATGGGAAGTCCCGATAAGGAACCTGGTCATCAAAAAGATGAAGCCCAGCATCAGGTAACGGTAAGCGGTTTTTACATAGGGAAGTATGAGGTAACGCATAAGGAATATGAAGACATAATGGGGATAAGAAACTATGTTAGTTTTAGAGGAGACAATCTTCCGGTGGTAGATGTAACTTGGTATGATGCGATAGAGTATTGTAACAAACGGAGCGAAAAGGAAGGATTAACCCCGGCTTATATAATAAACAGCGACAATATAACGTGGAACCGAAACGCCAACGGTTACCGATTGCCTACGGAAGCGGAATGGGAATACGCCTGCAGAGCGGGAACAACAACGCCGTTTAGTATTGGAGACAAAATAAATACTAGTCAGGCGAATTTTAACAGCAGAAATAAAGGGGTGTTTAGGCGAAAGACAACCCCCATAGGAAGTTTTGCGCCTAACGCATGGGGATTATACGATATGCATGGGAACGTAGAAGAGTTGTGTTGGGATTTGTACGCAGATTACCCAAGCGGACAGCAGACCGATCCTACCGGTCCTGCAACAGGCGCTGAACGGGTGAAACGCGGCGGATGTTGGAACGGCTACGAACATTCTATACGTTCCGCGTATCGGGGAAGCTTCAATCCAAAAACCAGTAGCTATGACGTCGGTTTCCGTGTTGTTCGCAATGTTCAATAAGGCGAATATGCTCTTTGCTTATTTCGACAGCATTAGTGACCGAGTCCGCCGGAAAGGAGAATCACAATGAACATTAAATCGATTTATAAATTTACCGCTATCTGCCTGCTAATGCCGGCGACTTTAACTTGCGCAACGCAGAAAAACGCTTCCTCCGCGGACAGTCTTACGCTGGACGCTGCAATTTCCGAAACAGCGTCGTACTTTGTTCAGAAAATTCCCGTAAAGGCGAAAATAGCTTTAATTCCCTTTGACGCGCCTACAGGGCGGCTCTCGGATTATGTTTTTGAGGAGTTATGGAAACGTTTTGAAGATTCCAAAAACTTTGTCATGGTTGATCGTAAAAATCTTGATCGTATTGAAACCGAGATTAGGATTCAATATGAATCCGGCATGGTAGACGATAATTTAATGGTTTCCATGACCAAACAATACGGCGCGGAATTTCTTGTTTACGGGCAAATAACCGCTCTTGGGAAAGAATATCGCATAACGGTCTACGCTACCGATGTTGAAAAAGCGTCGTCAAGCCAGCGCGCTTATGTCGTAAGACAGGACAACCGTCTTGCCTCGCTTATCAATGTTTCACCCGATGAAGAAGTTGAAAGGGCTGTCTCTGTTATGGCGAAATCGGTTAATCAAAAAACAGTTATCGCCGTTGGCAGAATCAGTTACGCCGATACTCAAACGGTTTCCAGCCTTTCGGCATGGCTTAAAAACGGTATTATCGCCGGAACGCAGAAACAGCGGGACAAGTTTCAGGTTGCTACGGAAAGCGAGAGCTCGGATTTTGCCGTTTCAAGCAGGGGCTTTACGGCGGAAAAGCCGCCCGCTAATACTTCAATTCAGGCGGTGGTTACGGGAAGCTATTCGCCGCTGGATAACGGCGCGGAAGTTTTACTGCAGTTGGTTTCCACAAGCGGCGGCAAAGCGATTCTTTCAACGACAAAGTTTTTTATTCCGGCTTCGGAGTTGGAAAGACGCAAACTTTCTCTGCTGCCCGAAAAAGACAAAACGGTAATCAGCAAAGCTGAATTTGAGGCGAAACAAAAAGCGGTAGACCCTTATGCGGGTAAAAACAACAAATGGGAATTTACTGTAACGCCCGACGTATTGGACGGTATTTACCGCGACGGCGATTTTATGACAATGCGTCTTTATTCGGCGCGCGACGGTTATTTCCGTATTACTCATATCGACGTAAACGGAAACACACAGGTTATTTATCCGACTTCGGCAAACGATAACAACTTTATCCGCGCGGGACAGACGCGCCGTATTCCCGACAATACAAAGTTTAAGATGGGACCGCCCTACGGTGAGGAAATAATCCTTGCCGCGGTATATGATCGCCCGTTTACACCCGCTCAAAGCTCGGGAACCTTGGATAACATAGCCCGCAGTATGAATGTAGACAGCGACGCCAAAACAACTATGAGCCCGTCAGTTACGGCAAAATTCAGTTATACTATACTGCCAAAGTAAAAAAGACTTTTTAGATTCTTGAAATAAATCGTAATTTGCGATATATTATCACAATAAGGGTGTATGCCTTTGTTAAAAATACGCAAGGAGTTTATAAATGAAAAAAATTAGTTTAATTCTTTTGGTTTTAGCTATTGGTTTTGCTTTGGCGGGATGCGCCACAAAAGAAGCAAAGCCGTCGATAGGAGCGGCGGCTGATGTGCCGGAATGGTTAAATGATTTTCCTCCCGATGATGTTATTTGGGGAATCGGAAGCGCCAAACAGTCGTCTGAATCAATGTCGATGACTACGGCGGAAGCCCGCGCAAGAGTCGCTGTCGCTCGTCAGCTTCAGACAAAAGTACAGGCGATGTTTACGGATTATAACCTTGACGCCGGTAATGTAAAAAATCAGGCTAATACTTCATTGCAGGAAGATGTAAGCCGCCAGATTACAAATGTTGATATTTCAGGCGCAAAACCCATCAAACGCTGGAAAGGCAAAGACGGCACATGGTGGTATCTTGTAGAAATGAAAAAATCCGACGCAAAGGATAAGTTAAACAGTATCCTTAAAAATGAAGAGGCGGCATACGCGCAATTTAAGGCGCAGCAGGCTCTCCAAATGCTGGACAAGCAGCTTTCCAAAAACGAACAGCCTTTCCAGATTAGCGAATAATTTTTTGTTGAGATATAAAAAGCACCCTCGTCATAAAATGATGAGGGTGTTAATTTAAGAGGGGAATAGAATAATGTTAAAAAAAATCAACCTGTATTTTTTGCCGTTATGTTTAATGTTTTTTGTTTTAGGCTCTTGCAAAAGTCAGCCTTCAACCGACGCTTCCGCCGCAGACGCGCGAGCCGCCGCTAATTCCGCTCTTGGAAGACTTGATGATCAGGTTGGGGGGCGTCCCTCGGATCTTCCAACCGCGCCGCAGCAGCAGCCTAAAGAAAGCGCTCCCGCGGCAAAGCAGCAGCCGGCGGTAAATCACAGTAAAAGCAAACCGGCGTGGGTTGATAACGTTGATTCTATTTACGACAGATCGCAGTATGTAGCCGCTGTAGGGAACGCGTCTAACCGCGATATGGCGGAAAAAAACGCGCTTGCAAATCTTACAGCGATTTTCGGTCAATCAATAAAGGCTGACCAGACAATTACAAACACATATCAGGAAGCGGTTAAAAACGGCGTTACATCAAGCTGGACGGATAATACCGCCATGCAAAACACAATAAATATTACCGCTTCCATGGATACGCTTGTAGGAGCGGAAGTAAAAGAAGTTTGGTTCGATTCAAGAAGCACGCACTATGCGGTCGCCGTGCTGGAAAAAACAAGAACTACCCAAATATACAACGATATGATAAAGGCAAATCAGAATATGATTGCCAACCTTATCAATATGACATCTACGGAAAAAAATTCACTGGAAGGGTTTTCCCGCTATCAATTTGCCGCGGCTGTTGCTGACATCAATATTACTTACGGAAACGTTCTGCGGGTGATAAGCTCTCCTGTTCCGGCGGGGCTTGTAAAGGGCGATAATTACAGGATTGAGGCGCAAAATATAACCAAAGCGATTCCCGTCGGTATAGTTGTAAAAAACGATAAATCGGGAAGGATTCAGGGCGCGTTCGCTAAGGCGCTTTCGGATATAGGCTTTAGGAGCGGCGGAAACAATTCGCGCTATGTTCTTAATGTTGATATTACGGTCTCTCCAGTCGATTTACCCAACAATAACAATAAATTCGCCCGCATAGAGCTTGGCGCGAATCTTACGGATACAAGCGTAAAATCGGTATTATTGCCTTACAATTTTAACAGCCGAGAGGGGCATATTACCGCCTCGGAAGCGGAAAACCGCGCCTATATGGCGGCGGAACGTAAAATAAACGAAGAATATAAAGATTTATTGTCAGATTATTTGAATCAATTATTGCCAAAAAAATAGAAATTTTGTAATATAAATATATTGGGTATTGGGGGGAGGGGGAATGTCCGAGCAATATATATATAATTATGATACCAGCGTAAAAGTTCTGCCTGCGTGGGCGGAAGAGCTTGCGAATAAATACCGTTCCAAAACAGCGAATGTATATATTTTACACGGAAACATAAGGGATTTTCTTCCCCACGAAAAAAAAGCGGGCGATTTTACATTTAAAAGAGTACAGGATTATATCTCTGAAATTTTATTCGGCAACAAGGAAATAATCGCTTTTTATGACAGTTCCAGAGGACTGACATTCTGCGAGTCGCACATGGAAAAAAATTACCTTGCCGCCGCCCCGCAATTTGCCGTAAGCCCCGATTTTGATTCAGGCGATTTTGTTTCAAATGACCCCGAACGGTGTTTTCCGTACCTGGAAAAATATTTTCTTTCACAAGTACCCGAAGAAAAAAAAGTTAAAGGACGCAAAGTTTTAATCGTAGACTTTGCCGAGCATATTGTTCCGGCGGGGGATTTAATCCGCCTGTCCGACAGGGACCGTTATTGTATGGTTACCTTCAACCGCTGGGCGACCGACCCAAAATTTATCAGAGGCGATATATCGATTATTCTGCTGACTGAAAATCTGTCCGATATTTCATCTCGTCTTACAAGTTCTCCGGCTATCGTAAAAATCAGCGTTCCGTTCCCGAGCGCTAAAATAAGGGAAAGTTTTTTACGCTCTGAAGAAGAAAAGGGGCGGCTTTTGCTTGAACGCGGATTAACGCCCGAGAAACTTTCCTCGATTACATCGGGTCTTAACCTGATGAACCTTTACCGTCTTGCCGCTGAAAGTTTTGAAAGCGAAAGACCAATCTCGCTTGAATTTATGCGGCAGAAAAAGAAAGAAATAATCGAGAACGGAGCCGGCGGGCTTTTGGAATTCATGGAAACTTCGTTTGATCTTTCCCATGTGTCGGGGCATGATTTTGTTAAGAAGCGGTTTAAGAACGCCGCAAAGGCGATAAAAAAAGGACGCCCCGACGTATTGCCGATGGGCTATTTGATTGCGGGTCCCGTAGGTACGGGTAAAAGTTTCATGGTCAGCGCTTTCGCGGGCGAGATTGGAATTCCCATGGTGAAGTTCCGCAACTTCCGCACAAAGTGGCAGGGCGAAACCGAATCGAACCTTGAAAGAGTGTTGAATATTCTTACGGCGATGTCTCCCGTAGGAGTAATGATAGACGAAGCCGACGCTTTCCTTGGAGACCGCGCTCAGGAAGGGGATTCAGGCACAAGCAACCGCGTGTTTGCGCAGATAGCCTCATTCATGGGCAATACGGAATACCGAGGCAAAATTATTTGGTTCTTAATTACATGCCGCCCCGACTTAATACCGATTGACCTTAAACGCCAGGGACGCGCCGAAGAACATCTTGCTCTTTTTTATCCCGAATCCAAAAAAGACAGGGAAGACCTTTTTGATACATTGGTGCGAAAACTCGACTTGGACATTCGCAATTTCTCGGTTTCCGATCTTTTTAAAAAGTTCGATTACGAATATTCAGGCGCGGATTTGGAAGCGGTTCTTGTGCGCGCGAAACTTATCGCGGCAATGGCGGATCGTATCTATGTAAAAAAAGAAGACATGGAAGAGGCGATGAATGACTTTGTTCCCGCCGCCTATCCGCACGAAGTAGAATTGCAAAATCTTGTCGCCGTTTTGGAATGTACGTCCAAGGAAATGCTCCCGACTCGTTTCCAAAAATTGCCTCGCAGTAAGATAATCAGCGATATACAGGAACTCAAGTTGCTTTTGGGCGAGCGCTAGAACTTTGCCCCGCTCCGAACAGCGCAAAATCATACTTCACAGGATCCTGAGGACATAACTCCCGTAATTTTTCGGTCAGCATAATCACGGATTTTTTATCGTTTGATTTGCGTTCCAAAAGCCCCATTTTTCTCGCTGTCCGCGCGACATGCACGTCAAGCGGAATGTAAAGATCTCTTGGTTTTATTTTTTTCCATAAACCTAAATCCACCGGTCCTTCGCGCACAAGCCAGCGCAGGGCAAGGTTAAATTTCTTGCAAGCGGAGCCATTTTCATCTTCTTCCCCCGCGTTGGAAACATGGATAGAGTATTCGCCCTTGTTCGCTTTTGCCATCTCATGGCGAAGCAGATAAAAACCTTTCCATACATTGCATTCTTTTCCCTTCTGCGATAAAAACAAATTTTCCATATTTCCGTATTGCGTGTAAATATGCTTTAAACCTTTGCAAAAATATTTTAAGTCGTCTTCAAAAAAAGTGCGGTGAATATTTTTGTTTTTTAATTTTTTAAATTCGCCCGAAGTAACAAAATCGTAGGGTTTTGCGTCCATTAGCGCGAACATTTTTTCCGCCGAGCGAAGGATAATGTCGCGCCGTCCCCACGCTATTGCGGCGGACAAAAACGCGGCTATTTCTATGTCTTCGCGTTTTTTAAAACGGCGCGGAAACTGAACAGGATCGTCCTTTATAAAGCCGGGGGTGCATATTTTTTTGTACCAAAAATCAAGATCTTGAGTAATTTGGCGCTTCCTGCGTTATTGTAATGTCGTGCGGGTGGCTTTCCCTTAAACCCGCCGACGTTATCTTTATGAACTTCTTGTATTTGTTAAGTTCCGCTATATTTTTACAGCCGCAGTAGCCCATGCCTTTTCGTAATCCCGCTATAAGCTGGTTCATGTAAGTGCGAAGTTCGCCCTTGTAAGGCACTCGCCCCTCGATTCCCTCCGGTACGGGTTCTTCGTCTTTGCCAATCTGGTAGCGGTCTCCCGCGCCGTCCGCTATCGCTCCCATACTGCCCATTCCTCGGTATTCTTTGTAAATTCTTCCGTCAAAAATAATTTCGCTTCCCGGCGCTTCTTTTAACCCGGCGAATAAGTTGCCTATCATTACAACGCTCGCTCCCGCGCCTATCGCTTTTGTTATGTCTCCCGAAAACTTAATGCCGCCGTCCGCAATTACGGGAATCTTTGATTTTGCCGCTTCTTCGGCGCAATCCAAAACGGCGGTAAACTGCGGAACGCCTATACCGGCGACAATTCGCGTTGTGCAGATAGAACCCGGTCCTATGCCGACTTTTACCGCATCCGCTCCGGCGGCAATCATTTTTTTTGTTCCCTCTTTGGTAGCCACATTTCCGCCTATGACGGGTATGTCGAATTCTTTTTTAATCTGACGTATCGCGTCCATTACGTTTTTTGAATCGCCGTGCGCCGTATCAAGGACGACAAAATCAACTTTTGCTTTTTTAAGCAGGGGAAGCCGTACTGTAAAATCCTGCGGAGAAACCGCCGCTCCCACTACAAGCCTGCCGGATTTATCCGTCGCCGCGTTCGGGAAGTTTTGATGTTTTTCCATATCTGTAACGGTTATAAGCCCCGTCAGTTTACCTTCGCCGTCTATAACGGGAAGTTTTTCTATGCGGAATTCGTTAAATTTATCGCGCGCCTTATCGACTGTCGGTTCTCCTGTAACAACGACCACTTCTTCGGTCATCACTTTTACAACGGGCAGGGAATCGTCCTTGCAAAAACGCAGGTCTCGGTTTGTGATAATTCCCTTTAATTTTCCTTCGCTGTTTACAACAGGCAAGCCCGATACGCCGAATGTTTTGATTAAAGCCCTTACATCACGCACATGGGCGTCATGCGGGACAGTTATAGGCGACTCGATAATCCAGTTTAAGAACCGTTTTACATTTGCCACCTGACGAGCCTGTTCTTCGGGGTTCAGGTTACGGTGGATTACGCCCGCGCCGCCTTCAAGAGCGATGGTAATGGCGAGTTTTTCTTCCGTAACGGTATCCATTGCGGCGGAGATAATAGGTATATTCAGATTAATTCCGTCGCAAAGTACGGTTTTTACATCGCAATCCCTCGGAAGAATGTCCGAGTATTCCGGCAGGAGAAGAACATCATCGTAAGACAAGCCTTCTTTAAAATTATTGTTAGCTTCCATATCAGATCATGGCATTTTATTAAAATTTTGTCAATAAGGAATTTTAATAAAATTTAATAAATTTTCAAATTTAGTCAAGCAAAACGACACTCTCGCGCCATATATAGGCGGAGGTTTTTATATGAAAAAGAAACATTTTGTTCTAAGAGAAGTTGGTAAAGTTACGGTCAATCTGGGAAATCTTACCTTTGCAAGTTTAGTACTTGGTGGTATAATTAAAGGCGACTATGACAGATTGGCGTTACTTTTGGTTGGCGGTTTTGTTGCCGTGCTATTTATAACAGTGGGTATAATTATGCTTACAAAAGGAGGAGAAGAATGGAAGTAATCTATCTTTTATGTATACCATTAGTTCCGATGTTAGTTGTCTTAGCTTATGCGTTTATAACAGACTCAAAAGACGCAAAAATTGATTAGAATTTGAAGAGAGGCGGTTATACAAAAAGCCGTACTCGTTGCTCATTATTTTGTTTTATGCTATATTTATTACATGAGTATTACGCAGACAGTAGAAGTACCCGCCAACCACAGACTGACCATTGACGTGCCTAGAGAAATACCGGCGGGAAGAACTATTATAGCCTTTACTCCGGCTCCTGTCCAAAAGACTAAAGAAACGCTCCAAAGTCGTAAACCTATTTCGGGGTATTTTGGCATTCTTTCCCCGGGCACTTATGGTGATGGCGTGACTTACCAAAGAAATATTCGAGACGAGTGGAATGACTAAAAGTCGTTTTGTTTTATTGCGAGAAACATAAAATAATATCTACTTTTTTCCCCAAGAAGATTTCCAAAAAGAACACAAAGAAAAAAAGCTGTTGTTTGCGATTTGATTGCAAACAACAGCCTTGATTAAAAAGCCTTTAGACTTTCTTTGTTAGTTATATATTATTGTGCCGCTAGTACTACCTGTAATAACAGCGGGTGGTTTGGTGATGGTTACCACGCCGGTTGAATTGTTGTAAATTGAGACTGCTCCTGATGTTCCCGTTGCACTAATTGTGCCCGCAGTGATGGTTACCGTACCGGTGGAAGCGTTGTATACCGCCCTGGAGTTGTAGCCTGTCGCCGAAACGGTGCCGCCTGAGACGGTTACCGCGCCGGTGGAAGCGTTATATACCGCACCGCATGTTATGCCGCTTAATGCCGAAACCGTGCCGCCTGAGATGATTACCGCGCCGGTGGAATCGTTGTATACCGCTCTGGGGGATGCGGTTTGGCTGGCGCCGTTGTAGGTGTTGCTTACCGTGCCGCCGGTTATTTCAAGCCTCGCGGCGGTTGCGGTTCCGCTGCTTTTAAGATAAATCGTGCCTTCGCTTTTACTGCTGTTTGCTGAAGTTACTGTCGTTGTGGCTCCTGCCGCTTCCGACACGGTGATTTTACCGGTGGCGGCGTTGTACACCGCTATGCCGCTTAATGCCGAAACGGTGCCGCCGGAGATGATTACCGCGCCGGTGGAATCGTTGTACACCGCAACGCCCGCTCCTTGATTAGCGCCGACTTCGGTGTTGCTTACCGTGCCGCCGGTTATTTCAAGCCGTACGGCGGTTGCGGTTCCGCTGCTTTTAAGATAAATCGTGCCTTGGCTTGATGTGTTGTTTGCTGAAGTTACTGTCGTTGTGGCTCCTGCCGCTTGCGACACGGTGATTTTACCGGTGGAATTGTTGTACACCGCATAGCCCGTTGTCGCCGAAACTGTGCCGCCGGAGATGTTTACTGCGCCGGTGGAATTGTTGTACACCGCATAGCCCGTTGTCGCCGAAACTGTGCCGCCGGAGATGTTTACAGTGCCGGTGGAATTGTTGTACACCGAGTCCGTTGTTGACGAAACTGTGCCGCCGGAGATAGTGAGTGTTCCGGTGGAATTGTGGTAAATCGCCGAGGAAAAGTAAAGGCTGGTGTTTGCTATTTCCGCCGTGCTGGTTACGGAAACAGCGCCGTCAATATATACGGTTCCATTGCTTGTGTTATTCCCGTTTCCGGTTAATTTTCCGCTCAGCGTCACAGGGTTAGTCCATGCTCCGCCGGTATTGTTAAAACTTGCGGTTGCCGTACCGATGTCCAATGCCGTTGTACCGTTGCCGAACTGTATGGTTCTGGCATTGCCTGCGGCGTTGGTTCTGATGGCGTTAATAACTGCCTGTATCGCTCCTCCCGTTCCGATGGATGCGCCGTTTCTGGTCGCCGTAAATGACGAGCCGCTACCCGTGATGATGTACGGGGCATTGGGGTCTGCATTAACCGTAAAGCTCACGTTAAATGTCGCCGAAATGCCGTACTCCTCCCTCGACACGGTGACGGTCGCGGTGTAGGTCCCGACATAACCGGTACTTGGTCTTACGGTAAATGTATCGGTTCCGCCCACCGCTATGCTGCTTATTGATGTTGGAGATCGCGCGAAAATGTTTGCGTCGGTTCCCGACAACGCAACAGTAAGTGTGCCGGTCGCCCGGTTGCCCGTATTGGTAACGGTTACCGACAGCGCGGTTGGCGTGCTAGAGCCAAAATTTACGGTAGGGAATGTATAGGTACCGGTCTGCGAAAGGGTAACGCCGTAGATGGCGTCAACCGGCGTTGCCGTCTTCACCGTTGAATCGATGCTGGTATAACCCGCCTTGTTTGCCACGACAATGACGCTGTACGCCGTGCCGTTGGTCAGGCCGGTAATTTCCCCGCCGCTGGTTGCGCCGGTTATCTTCGTGCCGGTTTTAACCTCCGCCGCGCTCAGGCCGCTTCCCGCTTTCCAATAGACATCATAACTGTCCGCCGCCGGGTTCGATGCCGTCCAGGTGTAGGTCAGCTTTGCGTTGCCCGCCGCAAGGGTAAGCGTCGGGGCGGTGGTAAAGAGAGCGGCAGCCGGTGTTGCCGTCTGCACCGCTGAATCGGTATTAACGGTAAAGCCATTTTTATTCGCCACAACAATAACGCTGTACGCCGTGCCGTTGGTTAATCCGCTTATTACGCCGCCGCTGGTTGCTCCGGTAATCCTCGTGCCGGTTTTTACTTCAGCTGCGCTCAAACTGCTTCCCGCTTTCCAGTACACATCGTAGCTGTCCGCAACAGGGGCGGAGGCTGTCCATGTGTAGGTAAGTTTTGCGTCGCCGGGTGTAAGAGTAAGTACAGGAGCGGAGGAGAAAACTGTTCTTATCAGTTTACCGATGTTCGCGCCTGAGTTTTCTATTTTGTGCGTGTTGGCGATGGGTTGGTTTGAAGCGCCTGTTGCCGTGTAAAAATACGCGTTATTGAATTTTGCTAAATCAGTGGTTTTAAGAGAGTAACCGTCAGCGCCTTCAATTATCTTTATATTTGACCATTGTTCGGGAATATCCGCTAAAACATTGTCGACACCCCTCATGTTCAATCTACCGACGCTTCCAGTCCAGTTATTAGCAATTTTTATGACACATGATGTGGAATAGATTGAATTGTTAAAGGCAAGAGTTGTTGTCAATTCGCCAATTGTCATATTTCCCGAAAGTGTAAAGTTGCCGTTGGACCAAACGTCAGCAGTGGGACCTTCATTCCCTATGATAGAACCGCCGTTTAATTTGACAGTGGCAGTATTAGACCTTAAATTTAGCCCTCCGCCTCTTGAGATAGTGCTGACATAAAGGGTTTTATTTTCTGTAATGGTTCCGCCGTTCATGGTAAAGGACGGGTTATTTCCATCTACTAATACCGCGGCTTCTACGCTGCTGCCGGCTTGAGTGGTGTTTCCGGTAATCTTAGAGCCTTCCAACATGGTAAAAGAGCCGTTGTCACCTACGTATACTACGTTGAGGGTGTTGTTTTCGTTTCCGTTGCCGCCGACACTGCGTCCAACCAGCGTAACATTGTTACCTATAGTGAACTCTATGCCGGTCTGTCCGGTTGCCCCAACGGTAAAGAGATTGCCGTTAGAAGAAAGTTTTATTTGCCGTTCCACGCCGTTACCGATAATGGTCAATTTGACGTTGGCAATATCCAGTGTTTGCGGGGCGCAATTAATATCTTGGTCTATTATCAAGGTATATGTTCCCGGATTGGCTTTAATATAAGTAACAGCGGCGGCAACGTTATTGGCAGCGACAGAGATAACGCGCGTAGGCTCTGTAGCAGAAGTAATGGGCGGCGCGCTGGCGTATAATCCCGGATTAAGGATAAATTCAGGTATTGCCTTTACCGCATTTGAATCGGTGTTTCCGGTAATGCCTTCTTTATTTGCAACAACCACAACGCAGTATTCGCTGTCGTTGGTTAGACCGGTTATTGTTCCGCCGCTTGTTAATGCTCCGGTAATCTTTGTACCGGTTTTAATCTGCGCCGCAGTTAAGTCGATTCCCTGTTTATAGTAGACATCATAACTGTCCGCCGCAGGAACTGAAGCTGTAAAACTATAGCTGAGTTTATTATTACCGGATACAAGAGGAGCAAGCACAGGAGCGGCGGTAAAACCGGTTCTTATAAGTTTACCGATATTTTCGCCTGAGTTTTCTATTTTGTGCGTGTTGGCTATTGGTTGGTTTGAAGCGCCTGTTGCCGTGTAAAAATACGCGTTATTGAATTTTGCCAAATCAGTGGTTTTAAGAGAGTAACCGTCAGCGCCTTCAATTATTTTTATATTTGACCATTGTTCGGGAATATCCGCTAAAACATTGCCGACACCCCTCATGTTCAATCTACCGACGCTTCCAGTCCAGTTATCAGCAATTTTTATGACACAGTTTGAGGTATAGATTGAATTGTTTTGGGTTATAGCTATTGTCAACTCGCCAATTGTCATATTTCCCGAAAGTGTAAAGTTGCTGTTGGACCAAACGTCAGCAGTGGGACCTTCATTCCTTATGATAGAACCGCCGTTTAATTTGACTGTGGAAGTATTAGTAGCATTCCTTACATTTAGCCCTCCGCCTCTTAAGATATTGCTGGCTGCAAGTGCAAGGGTTTTATTTCCTGTAATGGTTCCGCCGTTCATGGTAAAGGACAGATTAGCTCCATCTACTAATACCGCGGCTTCTACGCTGCTGCCGGCTTGAGTGGTGTTTCCGGTAATCTTAGAGCCTTCCAACATGGTAAAAGAGCCGTTATCAATTACGTATACTACGTTGAGGGTGTTGTTGGCGCCTCCGTTGCCGTCGGCGCTGCGTCCCACCAGCGTAACATTGTTACCTATGGTGAACTCTATGCCGGTCTGTCCGGCTGCTCCAACTGTAAAGAGATTGCCGTTAGAAGAAAGTTTTATTTGCCGTTCCACGCCGTTACCGATAATTGTCAATTTGACGTTGGCAATATCCAGTGTTTGCGGGGCGCAATTAATATCTTGGTCTATTATCAAGGTGTAGGGTGTTGCAGTATTGCTTTTGATATGAGTAACAGCGGCGGCAACGTCATTAGCGGCAACAGAGCTAACGAGCGTACCGATATTAGTTGGAAGAATTGGGGGTGCGCTGGCATATAATCCCACATCGGGAGTAAATAGAATAACAGTAACCTCGGCGCTTGTTTTTGAATTGTAGCCATCTGCGCTTGCGGTTACGGTGTAACTTCCGCCTTCCCACGGCGTATATTTTTCGTTGGTTTTGCCGTCAATAAGGGCTCCATCTTTTTTCCATTGCCATGTAATGGTAATGTCTTCGTCTCCGTCATAATCGGCGGTAAGTTCCATGCCGGTAAAAACGCCGCTATTCGGGCTAATGGTTACAACGCCCGATAAATCTTTTAAACTGACGCCCGTCTGGGTTGCCGTCGGCGTTTCATCAGATCCCGGGTCTTTACAGCCCGCAATTGTAATTACCGCCAAAACGGCAATAATTCCAAAAATTTTTAGTGTCTTTTTCATATTAAGACTCCTTAGCGGACGATTCCCAAATCATTACCGCATGCGGTCTTTTCCCGCCGTCAATTTTCGTGTTTCCCCGCATAGGTAAAAACCACTAGAAAAACGTAGGTAAATTTACCTATAAAAGTGTTAGATTAAAGGGACGTTTAAATCTAACAGTCAGCAAAGACAAGCTTGAATTTGTTAAAAGTTATTTTTTAAAGAATTTATGACTATTTTTTATATATTTTGTGTTTAACGTGGATATAACTTGACAAAAATTAATATTTTTTGTACTATTTCAAAAGAAAAATGTATAAATAAAAAACAAAAAGTGTATAGATTAAACGTCCCTTTAAATCCAGCAGAAATATAGGTAAATTTACCTATATTGTCCCCCAAAAAAACCACTTTTTTACCGAATTTTCCACTTGAAAAAAAATCCATTTCAGGGCAAAATAAGCTTGGAGAGGGAGAAATATGAGTCTTGCCATTACAGTTGATAATTTTAAATCCGAGGTGCTGGAGTCGCAGATTCCGGTATTGATTGATTTTTGGGCTCCGTGGTGCGGTCCCTGTAAAATGCTAGGACCTGTAATTGATGAAATTGCCGGGGAGTACGATGGGCGCGTAAAAGTCGGTAAAGTTAATATCGATGAACACGGCGTTCTTGCGGAGCGTCATGGGATTATTTCCATTCCCACGCTTATTATCTATAATAACGGGGAAATGGCGGCTCAGAAAACCGGAGCCGCCCCAAAACACGATATAATCTCTTTGTTTAAAAACCTACTTTAAATATCTTTTTACGTTGTTTGGTTTTCCCGGAGTAGCGCAGCTTGTGTCGGTAATATACCAATCCTTTGCCGTGTCGGAATCTTCAACGGTTTCATCTCGGCAGATTGTGCGGGTATTTGTCGCCTTCGCGCTGGTAACCGCGTCTTGCGGACCGCAAACATTTCCGTCTTCCGATTTCCAAGCCCCGCTTTTAAATAAAAATTCAGCCGTCTCGGCAAAATAGTCTTTTGTCCACCAGTTATCAGGGGTTTCGGATAATATTACCGCGTCAATCACATTGTCGTCCTGATCCAAAACATAAATCATGGCGGTTTTGTGCAGTAATTTCGCGGCATCTCCCGGTATCCAAAAATCCCGTCCTTCCGGCGACGCTGTTACGCCTACAGATTCATCAAGTCTCCCTGTTAATTCGTCCTTGCTTTCCGGATTATATGTCCGCAGATGAAGAACCAGATACTCGTCTTTTTTAACATCCACAGGTGAAAACTCGTAGATAGTTTGTTTGGCGGCGGCAGTATTACCGTTGATAACTACCCGCATTGCGCCCAAATTACCCGCAGACTTAGTTTTAAACTCGATAAACTCTTCTTTCTTGCCGGCTTTTGCGCTTGCGGTTTCGGTGCAAACCTCGTTAATCACCAACTTTGGCATTCTGTCGTTTCTTGTACGGAAGGAGACAAGCACATTAAGCGTGTTTTTTTTCTCGTCCTCCGCCAGCAGATTCGCGTTTATCAGTTTTCCCGATTCCGTTTTTTCCTTAAACTTGACCTTTACAACACTGCCGTTTTCCGTTGAGTCAACGGGCAATTCCGGGTCAAAATTAAGATATTTGATTGTCACAGGCCGCGAAAAGACAAATTCGACCTCTTCCTGTGACACCGCCCGACAACTCAGGTAAAGCAGAGCGGAAGAACTGCTTCCCTGTACCGGCGACGCGCCGGGAGTTTCCGGGGTTGAGCAGGAGCCGAGCAAAATGCCAAGCCCCAACAGCAAAAAATATTTTTTCATATTTTTACCTCCGCCTATATATGGCGCGAGAGTGTCGTTTTGCTTGACTAAATTTGAAAAAATTTTGAAAATTTTTACGAATTTTTTGCCGCCGTCCGCTATGGACAAAATTCGTTAAAAATGCTATCTTATCAATTCATAATATTTTTAGAGGTATTTTTATGGCAAAAAAAGAAAAAAAGGTTGTTATAAGGGAAAAAGACTCAGGCGAATCGGAAATTATCAAGAAATTTAAGCAAAATCCGGGCGTTTATATAGGTTCTGTCATCGTTCTTGTCCTTGTAGTTGTTACATTTGTCGGCGGGGACTTTCTTTCCGGCGGACGCCGTTATGTAAAGAAAACCAATGATTTAACCTTTGGCTATTACGATAAAATCCCCATTTCATGGGTTCCGGGGAATACTTTATCCCAATATTATGAAACGACTTTTAATAATTTCCGCTCCCAGGGCTATGACCCCAATGACCGCTGGATAAATTACTATGTTTGGAAACAGTCTTATGACAGAACGGTAATACATACAGCCATTATCAATATGATGAAAAAATCAGGCTATACGGTGTCTGAAAAAGCGGTCAACAAAGTGGTCTTGCAATTACCGCAGTTCCAGGACAACGGACGTTTTTCCATTATCCTATACAACAGAATGTCCGATTCCGCGCGTATCGCCCTTTGGCATAAAACTCAGGAAGATATCGCGATGAATATATTTTTCAGCGATTACTTCGGGCTGTTAATCCCTGAGTCCGAGGCGAAATTTATCGCGAATATGTCGTCGCCGTCAAGAAATTTTGATTTTGTTTCCTTTAATGTTGACGATTATCCCGACAGCGAGTATCTTGCGTACGCTAAGGACAACGCCAAACTTTTTGATTCAATACAGTTATCAAAAATTACGATATCGAGCAGTGAGAGAGAAGCGCAGAAAATTCTGGCTTCCATAAAAGACGGAGCTTCCACTTTTGAAGACGCCGCAAAAGCCCAGTCTAAAGACAACTACGCCGACAGGGGCGGAGATATGGGCGTTAAATTCTGCTATGAAATAGATAATGAAATTTCCAAACCGGAAGACCGCGAGGCGATTTACAGCCTTGGCAAGGGAGAGATGAGCGGCGTTATTTCTACTAACGACGGATGGGCTTTTTTCAGGGCGGAGGACGCGCTGGTTAAAGCGGATTTTAATGATTATTCGGTAATGGACAGAGTGCGTAGTTATGTTAAAAGTTTTGAGAGAGGGCGCATGGAAGACTGGGCTGTAGGGCAGGCGAATGAATTTATTTCCGAGTCTAAAAATTCGGGGTATGCCAATGCCGCGCGTTACAGAAATCTTGTAAGAAAAAATATAGGACCGCTTCCGCTTAACTACGGGGATGTTGATCTTTTTACGACGCTTGAATCTTTTACCGATTCAGGTTTAAGCGCCGAGGAACTTAAAGGCTTGTCTCAGAATGAAAATTTTTGGAAAAAGACTTTTACAACACCGATAAACGCCCTGTGCGAGCCGCTTGTTCAGGGAAGCAATGTATTTGTATTTATTCCTACGGAAGAAACAATTGCCGATGAATCCGCTATAGCGGATATCGCGTCAACTTTAAAAACTCAATATTTACAGCGGACAGCCGATCAGTCATTGCAGAAATATTTCCTGAATTACGGAAAAATGACAGATCATTTTGATGATACTTATTTTAAAGTTTTCAGCCCGAATAATTAGCGTATTATGCAGGGATTGCCGTTTGTCCGAAACGGGAAGACTCTTCTTTCCGCAGTTAATCCCTCAGGCCGCGCCGAGCGTACAGCCAAGGCAGTCCCCGTAAAAGAAAGAACTCTCTATTTTTGCCCTTCGCCGCTGTACGGCTACGGTCTTTCATGCTTTCTTTCCCGCCTTGAAACTGAAGCGCCGGATTGCGCCGTGTTATGCATAGAATCCGATCCCGAGCTTTTTGAGCTTGCCAAACAAAATATTGACGCTTCTATCGCTGCCAATAAATTATTTCACCTTACAAACATATGCGGCAGCGAGGGCGTTTACGCTCTTGTGCGCGAAAAATGGGGCGCGCGGGCGTTCCGCCGTGTTGAAGTTTTACGGCTCACAGGCGGCTGGCAATTATTCCCCGAATTGTACGATTCTATCTGCGATTCGCTTCGCCGTGAGATCGCCACGGATTGGAGTAACGCCCTAACCCTTTCAAAAATGGGACGCCTCTACATTCGCAACGCCTTACGCAATCTTTCGCTTGTTTTAAAATACCCGTCCGTGCGGGAACTGTCATTCGCCGGCGCGCCCGTTCTTGTTCTAGGCGCAGGACCGTCTCTTGATGAAACCCTGGACGCTCTTGTAAAAAAATACGCCGATGTTCTTGCGTCTCCCAAGAAACGCTCTTTTAAGATTATCTGCGCAGACACATGTCTTGGCGCGTTAAAAGAAAGAAACATTGTCCCCGACCTTACCGTAATTTTGGAAAGCCAGCACTGGAATATCAATGATTTTTTAGCTTGCAGGGGGTGGAAAGTAAACGCCGCCATAGACCTTTCTTCGCTTCCCGCTTCTGTAAATATTCTTTGCGGCGATAATTTCCTTTTTTTTACGCCGTGGACGCAATTAAAAATATTTGAGCGTCTTAAAAGTACGGGGCTTCTTCCCGTTGTCCTTCCTCCGCTTGGCTCCGTAGGGCTTACTGCGGTAGAGATGTCCCGCCGTCTTACAACAGGAAAAATAATCTGCGCCGGTCTTGATTTTTCGTTTACGCAGGACAAGTATCACGCCCGCTCGACGCCGGGACACCGCTCCCGCCTAAACCTGCAAAGCCGTTTTAAAAGATTATTTAACCCAGCGGCGTACAATCAGTATACAATCGCCGCCGTTTCAAAATCGGGGTTTCCCGTTTACACAAACCCAGCCATGAAAAATTACCGAGACCTTTTTGAACAGGAGTTCGGCGGCGATGAGCGAATGTTTGACATTGAAGGCACAGGTCTCCCGTTAGGGATAAAAACCCTCTCCCTAGAAGACGCAATGGCTTTGTTGGGCAAAGACAATCTTGCTCCTACGCAAAATGTTCAAGCGATTAGTGATGCTGTGCCGGACGCTGAGCCTTTCGAAGCGTCGTGCTCCCTTCGACAGGATCAGGGAGCGAACACATCACTAACTTCATTCTTTGAAAACGAAAAAAACAGATTAGAAGAATTACGCGGTTTATTGACAGGCGAAGCGGCGGCTGATGACGAGCGATTGAATATTCTAATCGAAGAATGTGATTACCTATGGGCGCATTTCCCCGATTATGCGGGCGGCAAAAGCCCTGCGGTAACAGATATTTCGTTTCTAAAACGTATTCGCGCTGAAATCGATCCTATGCTGAAACTACTCGTCTTTAGCTTTCAAGACCGCTAAGAATGCGCTCTGCGGCAACTCGACATCGCCTACCATCTTCATTCGCTTTTTGCCTTCTTTTTGTTTTTCCAGCAGTTTGCGTTTGCGCGTTATGTCGCCGCCGTAGCATTTGGCAAGTACGTCCTTGCGCAGGGCGTTGACGGTTTCCCGCGCGATTATGTGACTGCCTATGGAACCTTGAATGGGTATCTTGAATTGCTGGCGGGGAATCTCGTCGCGTAATCTTTCGCAGACTTTTCTCGCGCGGTCGTAGGCGTTGCCCTTGAACACAAGCTGGGACAGAGCGTCAACAGGCTTGCCGTTAAGGAGAATATCCATTTTTGCCAGTTCCGTCGGTTTGTAGCCTGAAATATCGTAATCAAATGACGCGTAACCGCGGCTTATGCTTTTTAATTTGTCGTAAAAATCGAATAACACTTCGGAAAGCGGCATATCGTAAATAAGCTCCACTCGTTTTTCATCAAGGTAGGTCATGTTTGTTTGTACGCCGCGTTTTTCAAGGCAAAGGGTCATTATGTTTCCAAGGTAATCGGTAGGAGTAATTACGCTTGCGCGGATATACGGCTCTTCCGCGCTGTCGATTCTGCCCTCGTCGGGGTACTCCATGGGATTGTCAATTAGAATTTCTTCGCCGTTTCTAAGATGCACCTTGTATTTTACGGACGGCGCTGTAAAAATTACCGATTGATCAAATTCACGCTCAAGGCGTTCCTGAATAACCTCAAGGTGCAGAAGCCCTAAAAAGCCGCAGCGGAAACCGAAGCCTAGGGCGGCGGAGGAGTCTTTTTCAAAAACAAGGGAAGCGTCGTTAAGTTTAAGTTTGTCCATGCTGGCGCGTAATTCTTCGTAATCGTTTGAGTCAACAGGATAAATAGAAGAAAAGACAACGGGCTTTACTTCGCGGAAACCGGGTAATGGTTCCGGACAGGGATTGTCCGCGCCTGTTACAGTGTCGCCTACACGCACGTCGCTTACTGTTTTAATGCTCGCTATTATGTAGCCTACGTCCCCCGCTGAAAGCTCGTCTGTTTCCACAAGGGCAAGCTTAAAAACGCCGACGGTTTCCACTTCGTAAACGGAGCCGCTGGACATAAAAGAGATTTTCATTCCTTTTTTTATTTTTCCGTCAAAAAGGCGCAAGTGCACGACTACGCCTCGGTAAGGATCGTAGTGGCAGTCAAAAATAAGCGCGCGTAGAGGAACGTCCGTCTTGCCGGAAGGAGCGGGAATTCGCTGTACTATCGCCTCTAAAAGCTCGTCAATTCCTATGCCCTGTCTTGCGGACGCCAAAACGGCGGTTTCAGCGTCTAACCCCAAGTCTTTATCTATTTGTTTTTTTACTCTGGGAACATCAGCCGCCTGCATATCGATCTTGTTAATGACAGGCACTATTTCAAGATTGTGTTCCAGAGCGAGGTACATATTGGACAAAGTCTGCGCCTGCACGCCCTGAGTAGCGTCTACAAGGAGCAGAGCGCCTTCGCAGGAATTAATCGCTCGGCTTACTTCGTAACTAAAATCGACGTGTCCGGGCGTGTCAACCAAATTGAGCGTGTACTCGTTGCCATCCTTCGCCGTGTAGGGCAGGGTAACCGCCTGGCTCTTTATCGTGATGCCCCTTTCCCTCTCAATATCCATATTGTCGAGTATTTGATCCTGAAAATTGCGGTCGTCTACAAGGTTGGCTTTTTGAATGAGGCGGTCGGCAAGGGTAGACTTGCCGTGATCGATGTGCGCGATAATGCAAAAGTTACGGATAAATTGAGTCTGAGCCATGTGTTACTATAGCTTGATTGGCAAAAAACCTCAAGTTAGCGTAAAGGTCAGATGTTTTTTAAACTCCCGAACGGCGTAAAAATAGAGATTATCGTTATACCAATCTTCAAAAGTATAACTTTCCATTTAGGAAGATCGAGGTTCTGATTTTTATTCATTTCCGCAAATAAATTGGGTTTTAACATACTGTCCCCTCCGTTACTTAAAAAGTAATAGTTTTAGGTTGTAAAACATCTTTCTTCCATAACATGGCAACCCTGAAAAACAAGAATTATGCCTCAAAAATCCAATAGCAGTCTTAACTTTATGACTTTCCGCATCATACATTGTACATATATAAAGGTAATAATTTTTTTGCCTGTCGGCAAACAAAAAATCTTAAAATTTTTCATTTTTTTCATGTTGATTAGTTTAGTTAGCGTGCGGACGCTGAGCCTGTCGGAGAGTCTTTGCTTTCTTTTTTTGTATCCGATAAACTATTAGGGACGCTTCTCCGCAAGAGCGGTTAATTCTTTCGTAGGTTCAACCATTTTGGAGATAGTTGCGGGAAGGTGCAAAATAGCCGCCCAGCAGATGCGCTCGTAGTCTTCGCGTTTAAGGCGTTTGTGGTTTATATTGATAAGAAAATCGGCGTATGAGTTGCGCAGGGCGGCTTCAAGGCAAACCTGTATGTACTCGCCGTCTTTTAAAAAACTATCCTTGATATATTTAAGAGCGTTTGGTTTTTCGTACACCGCCGCCATGCAATACTTGAAATAAACTTCGCTGTTAATTGAATCAAAAGAATTAATGGCGCGTAATTTTTTTACGGGAAGCCTGTGTCCCTGCCCGCCGCAAATAAATTCAATTCTTTGACCGCTCTTAAACATGGCGACCAGTTTTTGTTTTATGGCGGTTATATCCTGCTGTTTAAAAAAGTTTTCTTCGATATTAAGAACGGCAAGCTTCGGCAGGGTAAAAACGCTGTTAGGCAGTTTTTCCAGCATATTGTCGTAAATATGAAGAGTTGTTAAATTTTTCAGGTTTCCTATTTTTTCGTCCAGCGCGGAGATTCCGGTTGTGCCTATTTCCAGCGTTGTAAGATTGGTTATGTTAAATAAAGACGGCGGAATTTTTCGGATAAAATTACCGGCAAATGCAAAAGAGCGCAGTTCTTTTAAACTGCCGAAAATGTCAGGCAATTCGTTTATTTTAAATTCACTGCCAATGATGCTGAGTTTTTCAAGTTTTTGCAAGGGCGGTATAGAATCAAAAATATTTCCGTCCGAGAGCAAATGCCGCAGTTCCAGTCTTTTTAGGTTTGAAACTTTTGAAAGAGCTTTATGATTATCAATTGTAAAACAGGAAAGCGTCAGGGACTCAAATACCTTGCATGAAGAAAGTATACGCGCCGTTTGGCCAAAATCTAAAGTTTTATAGTTCTTATAAACATTATCAACTATATTGACTCTTTTTAACGCGGGGTGATTTGAAAAAGAGTCGGGCAGGTTCAGCGCGGCTCCTTGATCGTATTTTATTGAGATTGACAGTTCTTCAAGTTTGTTTAAATTCTTTAAATCTTTTAGAGACGCCGATGAAGAATAGGTGTCGATTAAGAGAAATTTAAGTTCGCTTAATGACGATAATTCTTTGGGAAAATCCCACTTCTCATTAATCCTGATATGCAATTTTTCCAGTTTTGCCGCTTTGGCAAGCCCTTGCGGCGGCTTGGGAACGTCTTTGCAGCAGCAGGAAAGTACGCGCAGGGCGGGCAGTTCAAATACAAAATCGGGAATTTTAGTGATTTTAGTGTGCGAAATATTCAGTTCTTGAATAAGTTTGCATTCTTTTATAATATCTGGGATTTCAGTCAGCGCTTGTTGATTATTCAGGTTTAATTTTTTAACAGTATCTTTTACCTTGGAAATACGCGCAATAATATCGTTCATGTCTTTGCAGAGTATGCCTTCAGACTCGGCTTCAAAGAAAGCGTCCGCGCTTTTCCAGTGGAGGTCTAATACTTCGAGAGGTGATAAAGCCATATACTATAAAAGCATTATATTGGCAAAAAGTCAATGTTATAATAAAGTGTTATAAACGGGGGATTGTATGATTGAGCTTTTTAACGGCGGAGCGTATGTAATAAAAGGTGCTCAAATAATAGCCGATGACGGTAACGCCGAGGCGGAACTGCGCCAAAACGGCTTAACTGTATCCAAAGAACAGGCGCAAAAAGGGACGATTTCTTACGGTATTTTGTCCGCTCATAATTCAGGCGACGATCGCAATCTGCGCCTTAAATTTGACTCTCTTGCCTCCCATGACATTACCTATGTGGGGATAATTCAGACTGCCCGCGCGAGCGGAATGGACAAGTTTCCGATACCCTATGTGCTTACCAACTGCCACAACAGCCTTTGCGCCGTCGGGGGTACGATTAATCAGGACGATCATGTGTTCGCCCTGAGCGCCGCGAAAAAATACGGGGGTATTTATGTGCCGCCCCACCTTGCCGTTATCCACAGCTACAACCGCGAAATGATGTCCGGCTGCGGCAAAATGATTCTCGGTTCGGACAGCCACACCCGCTACGGCGCGTTGGGAACAATGGCTGTCGGCGAAGGCGGCGGGGAACTGGCAAAACAGTTAGTGAACAGAACCTACGACATGGCGTATCCGCAAGTGGTGGGGATTTATCTTCAGGGCGAGATAGCGAAGGGAGTAGGACCGCAGGACGTTGCGCTTGCGATAATCGGCGCGGTTTTTAATAACGGCTATGTAAAAAACAAAGTGATGGAATTTATCGGGGACGGAGTCGATAAACTGCCGATTGATTTCCGCAACGGAATCGATGTAATGACTACCGAGACCGCTTGCTGGTCGTCAATATGGAAAACCGATGATAAAGTTAAAACATATCTTAAAGAGCGGGGCAGGGCAGGCGATTACAAAGAGCTAGAGCCCGCCGCCGCCGCATACTATGACGGATTTATCAAGATTGATTTATCAAAAATTGAGCCGTGTATCGCTCTGCCGTTCCACCCGAGCAACGTATACACAATTAAAGAACTGCAAAAAAACGCAAAAGATATTTTCGCCAAGATAGAAAAAGAAAATAAAGAAACGGGTCTTAACCTGAACCTCGGCGTTAAATGCCATGACGGCGGAATATGGGCGGATCAGGCGATAATAGCGGGTTGTTCAGGAGGGATTTTTTCCAATATTATGGCGGCGGCGGATACATTGAAGGGACATTCAACGGGAAGCGGTAATTTTTCATTGAGTGTGTATCCCGAAAGCCAGCCTACATATCTTGAATTGGTAAAAAACGGCGCGGCGGAAACATTTATGAAAGCGGGCGTTCTTGTGAGGGAAGCTTTCTGCGGTCCGTGCTTCGGCGCGGGAGATACGCCTGCCAATAACGAGCTTTCTATTCGCCACGTTACGCGCAATTTTCCCAACCGCGAAGGCTCAAAGCCCAATGACGGGCAAATTGCCTCTGTCGCGCTTATGGACGCGCGTTCAATCGCCGCGACGGCGGTTAACGGCGGAAAAATTACCGCCGCCACGGAAATAAACGTGAAGTACGGCAAATACAAGTTCTTTTTTGACAAGAGCATATACGACAAACGCGTGTACAACGGCGTGGGAAAATCAAACCCGCAAGCGGAATTGACATTCGGTCCCAATATCAAAGACTGGCCACAAATGCCCGCTCTGCCTGAGAACCTTTTAGTAAAAGTGGTAAGTTTTATCACGGACGCCGTTACCACTACCGATGAACTTATCCCGTCCGGGGAAACTTCATCTTACCGCTCCAACCCGCTAAAGCTGGCGGAATTTACTTTAAGCCGTAAAGACCCCGCCTATGTTAAGCGGGCAAAAGAGGTACAGGCTCTTGAGGAGCAAAGGGGAAAAGGCGGCGCGGACGGCGAATTACAAAAGCTACTGCAAAAAATACAGGGCATTGCGGGCTGTTCCGGCGTAAGTCTTGCAAACATCGGCATAGGAAGCGCAATTTTTGCCCGCAAACCGGGCGACGGCTCCGCGCGCGAGCAAGCCGCTTCATGCCAGCGCGTCCTTGGCGCGTCAGCGAACCTCGCTCTTGAATACGCTACTAAACGCTACAGATCGAACCTTATAAACTGGGGAATATTACCATTCCTTGTTACGGACGAAGGCGCTTTTTCAAACGGCGATTATATTTTCTTTCCAGCCATTAAATCCGCTGTTCAAGAGAAAAAAGAGCAAATCATAGGCTATGTGTTAGGTGAAAAAACAGGCGAAATCTCAGCGACCCTTGGCGAACTGACAGACGCTGAACGGCAGATACTGGTAGACGGCTGCTTGATTAATTACTACGCTCGGAAATAATATCCTTTATCTTTTCTGTTTAGCAATAGTCTGCTTATCCGACAACAACTGCTTGTCGCCCGGAAATTCCGCCAGTCCTTCATTCAAAATCCGCTCCGCCTCGGCGTAATTCTTCTTGTTCCATTCAGCCGCGAAACGGTTGTGGTAATCAGCTATAAGATTGGCTTTGTATGTCCGCAGGGCTTGTTCCAATTCCCTGTTCGGTCCGTATTTGTAAAGAGCGTTCTCTAGGTAGCGAATAGCCGCCCGCCAATCCTTGCCGGGCGCGGCGCAAAGAGACGCCGCTATCTTTTGGATAGTGTAAGTTAATAACTCGGACGCTCTTTTTTCCGGCAGTCTTCCGCTTGTACGCGCTTGATCAATGGCGGCAACTACGCCGTTTCCATCATCGGGCGTTTTAAAATTATTAGCTTTGTTTAAAATTTCAGCGTCAATAATTAACGTATCAAATTGAGAATAGTCGGCTTCGGGTATAAACGATTTTTGGCTTTCCAAAAAATTACGCGCGTCTTGAATCCTCTTATCTTTAACGTATCTTGATATCCTGTTGTTTACGGCGGCTAAAAGAAATTCCTGCCACCTGTTGTTGTCGCGGTAAACCGAAGAAGCGTAAACAGCCCAGTTGATACCTTCTTCTTCTTTGCCGCTTCGTAAAAGGGAAGCGCCGTAATTTAATAATCTGTCCATAAGGTCTTTTCTTGGGTCGGAAAATAAAAAATCAGACGCTGAAACTTCGGCGGTTTTTGAGTATGTGTTACCCAACAACAGCGCGGCGCGGTCAACGGCAAGCGGAACACAGGAGGAAAAATTATTCGCTCTTTCAAAATCACCAACTCTGTTATTCAATATTAAAGAGACAAGTTCTATCTGGCTGATTGTCTGGCGGTCGCGGTAATTTTGCGGCGGTACATACGCGAACCCGGTAGTCTTCCCGCTTGAGTCGTGGAACTCCTTGCGGTTTCCGGGATCAAACCCGTAGGGGTTTGTCGTTTCAACGTCAAAGTTTTGTCCGTTAATATGAACCATCGCAAAGGCGTGATCTTTTGTCATAACCCCGCTTGCGTTAAGACCCGCGGATTTACAAAGAATGATATAAAAAACGGCGGAAGAAACGCAGTTGTATCTTCCGTTGGAAATAAGGGTGTCTAATTTGGTTTGGAAAATATAATAAGTCTTTAATATATTCTTATGCATGTAATTAAGGATAAATTCGGCTTTTTCTTTTTCGGAAAATTCCGGCTTTACAGCCGAATTTAAGTTTAAAACAATAACTTTTAATTTATTCATTGCTGAAAGATTGGCGTCCCCTGACGCCCAAAGGCTTATTTCCGCAAGCTCTGTCCAGGAATAGCCGGATTGCGCGCCTAAACGGTAATAATCAAGGGCTTTTTGCTCCGGTTCAATCCGCGGAAAGGCGTTTTGCGCGTGAATTTTCACGGGAAAACCGATAATTAACGTAAAAACAAGGAATGATGTAATTGACGATTTTAAGTTCACAATTTATTATAAAGATAATAAAATAAAAAGTGAATCATTTTGAAAAAAAATGTTGGAGGAATAATGGCTGATTTAGACGCTGATTTGATTATCATTGGAGCGGGTCCCGCGGGGCTTGCCGCAGCCCAGTACGGCGCAAGGGCAAACCTGAAGGTTCTTGTTATTGAACAGATGAGTCCGGGCGGACAGATACTGGTTATTGACCGATTGGAAAATTATCCGGGCGTTACCGAGCAAATTTCAGGTTATGAATTTTCGCTTGCCCTGTACAAACAGGCTGAATCTTTTGGGGCATCTTTCCTTACGGATACTGTAACCAGTATAAAAAAAGACGGTAATTTTAAAGTAGGGCTCGCGAGCGGGAAAACGCTTACTTCTTATGTGGTAATTCTTGCGACAGGTTCAACGCCCGGTTTGCTCGGCATTCCCGGCGAGAAAGAATTTGCTGGAAAAGGCGTTTCTTACTGCGCTACCTGCGACGGTCCTTTTTTTAAGAACAAAAAAATGTTTGTTGTCGGCGGAGGAGATGCAGCTTGTGAAGAAGCGCGTTACCTTTCAAATTTAACGGAAAAAGTTGTGTTGGTTCACAGACGCGATACTTTCCGCGCCCAAAAAACTCTTGCGGAAAGAACTTTAAAAAACCCAAAAATAGAAGTGCGTTTTAATACGATAATTAAAGAAATTAAAGGCGCAGATAAAGTAAAATCCGTTGTTTTGGAAAATAACAAAACAGGCAAGATTAACGAAGAAAATACGGACGTCATATTTATTTTTGCAGGTACTATTCCTCAGTCTTCGCTCGCTCGCTCTTTGGGCGCAAAATTGGACGAAGGCGGCTGTGTAGTTACCGATCAAAAAATGAGCACAAACATTCCGGGTTTCTACGCCATCGGCGATATAAGATCAGACGTTTTCCGGCAAGTTGTAACAGCCGCCGCCGACGGCGCGATTGCCGCGCATAATGCATCAGACTATGTTGATGAAGCAAAAAGCAAAAAATAAACCGCAGGCTTTTGTTTTTTACCTGTGTGTATTCTTATTTTTAAACTCACGCTCTCTTTTTTCCCTTAGCTTTAACGATTCGGGAACCCCTGCGGAACTTGCCGCCGCCATTGAAAACGCCATGACAGACGAGCAGGCGCTTGCGCAGGTTTTTATGCTTGGCTGGGTTGGGGAAGAACCGTCGCCGCTGATTATGGATTGGATTCGCCAAAGAAATATCGGCGGTGTGAAAATTTTCGGATGGAATACGGCAAATACGCACAAGTTAGCTGAAACCGTAGGCATTCTACAGAGCGCGAGTTTAAACGGCGCTTTTAACATACCGCTTCTTGTAGCTACGGATCAGGAAGGCGGCTGGATACGCCACATCAAGGGCGATACAAGCGAAACTCCCGGAAATATGGCGATAGGCGCGTCGGGTTATCCGCGCGACGCGTATCTATCCGGTTATTACATAGGCAAGGAATTGGCTCTCCTTGGTGTCAACATGAATTTCGCGCCCACTGTCGATCTTTTTACAAACCGCGATTCAACGCTGATAGGACCGCGCGCTTTTGGAAGCGATCCTGTAAGCGCGGGTATTTTAGGCGCGGCGTTTGTAAAAGGACAGCTTGCCGCGGGAATTATCCCTACGGCGAAACATTATCCCGGTCACGGGGATACGGATCTTGACTCTCACGGAACTTTGCCCAAAATAGAAGTTTCTTTTAATACCCTTTGGGAGAGGGAACTTGTTCCCTACCGTATGCTGTCCGCGGAAGGATTGCCCGCCGTTATGAGCGGACATCTGGCGTTTCCGCTGACGCAATCGGGAATGGCTCCCGCTTCGCTTTCATCATGGCTGCTTCGCGACGTATTGCGCGGCAGAATAGGTTTTAAGGGCGTTGTTGTAACCGATGATTTAATGATGGTAGGGGCGACGTCTTTTACGGGTTCTCTCGCGCGCACCGCAAAACAGGCGATTATCGCGGGCAACGATATTATAATGTTTTCAAATACTCTGCTTCTTTATGATCCTGTGTGGACGTTTCTTATTTCTTCCATGAGGGAAGAAAAAGAATTCCGTCAGTATGTAAGAGCTTCCGCCCGCAGAATTCTTGAGCTTAAATTAACTTATATGCGCGGCAGTTCCAAAGTTCCGTATGTTCCCGATTTAAAAAAAGTGGATAAGGGACTCCATGACCCGGAAGGAACCGCTTATTTTTTAAATCTTGCCGCCCGCAGCGTAACAATAGTAAAACCCGTTCCGTCTGATTCAGTTTTTCCGGTAACAAAGGAAAACGCGGGGCGCGTTCTTTTGGCGGGAAGATTTCCCGAATTTGTAAGTTACGGAAGGACGGCTTTTCCGGGCGCGACAACTTACCGTTTTTCCACTTCCGCTGAACCCGATGATATTCTGTATTATGCGCGTAACGCGGATACTATAATTTTCTGCCTTTCGGATAATTTTGATCTTCGCATACTGCGCAATTTACAGCAGTTGAATAAAAAAGTGATAGTTTTTTCGGTATTAAGCCCCGCTTATCTTGAAAGCGTAAAATGGGTAACCGGCGCGGTCGCCGTGTACAGTTACGCTCCCGAATCTTTCGCCGCCGGTTTTTCGGCGATAACAGGCAGAATCCCCGCGCAGGGTATACTTCCCTATGAGTGATAGCTTTTCGTGGCGCAAAATTAAAAAGAGCGATTTTCCCCGCGTTGAAAAACTGCTTAAGGATGCGGAGAATAACTATGTTAACGCAAGCGCCAAATTTCTTTTGCAAAAAGAAGCGAATGTTTTAATTTGGGTATTAAGCGGGAAAAAGGGCGATATTCAAGCGGTAATACTTAACTGGAAAAATAATATATTGCCTGTTTTATGCGGCTATAACGGCTCTTTAAATGATTTTAACAAGGAATTTTTACTTTCCGCTAAGATACATTCGCTGCAGGGGCTGAAACAGGAAGTAATGGCATTGGAAAAAGAAATAACAAAGAGCAGGGAACCAAAAGAAATAATTGATTATCAGCTTATGAGCCTTGACGCTCCTCCAAAGAAAAAACACACTGCAAGTTCTTTAAATATAAAACTAATCACGCCTAAAATGACGGATATTGACGCAATAGCGCCCTTACAGGCGGAATATGAAAAGGAAGAAGTGCTTCCAAAAGGGGCGGCTTTCAGCCCGGCGGCAAGCCGTGTTAATGCGGCAAATATCATCGCAAACGGGCAGGTTTTAGCGGCTCAGGTTGACGGCAGGTTTATAGGCAAAATCAACGTCAGCGCGGTCTCGTTTACAAGGTATCAGGTAGGAGGCGTTTATGTGTATCCCGAATTCCGCGGCAGGGGAGTAGCCGGCGCGATGGCATATGAGTTTATTTCCTCGCTTTTCTCACAAGGCAGGGGGGTAACCCTTTTTGCCAGAAAATCGAATAACGCCGCTTGCAGGCTTTATTTAAGCCTTGGCTTTAAAAATATTAATGATTATTCAATAATTTACTATTGAATCGATTCATATATTTATAGTATATTTATGCATGGCGTATTTATATGAAACTCATCTTCATACTTCTCCTGTTAGTAAATGCGCTTTATCAAGAGGTTCTGATTATATTTACGGTTATCAGGATTTGGGATATACGGGAATCATAGTAACCGATCATTTTTTTCATGGAAATTGTTCATTATCCCGCAGACTTCCGTGGAAAGAATGGGTAAATCGTTTTTGTCAGGGTTATGAGGACGCGTATAACGAGGGATTAAAACAAAATTTTGATGTTTTCTTCGGCTGGGAAGAGACATTTGACGGTTTTGACGACTATCTTATTTACGGACTTGATAAAGAATGGCTGATTGAGCACCCTGAAGTCCGCGATTGGACAAGGGGAGAGCAGTACCATAATGTAAAAAAAGACGGCGGCTGTGTTGTTCAGGCGCATCCGTTCAGGCAAAGGCAGTATATTCCCAAAATCGTCCTTTCCACAGGCTGTATAGACGCCGTAGAAGCCGTAAACGGCGCCCATGACGACGTGTCCTTTGACGCTCTTGCCTACCGTTACGCAAAAAAAATAGGAAAACCGGTTACCGCTGGAACAGATATACATAACGCCGATGATATTGGATATAACGAAATTTTAGGCATATACTCAGAAAAAAAATTAAAAAATATTTCCGATTATGTTGATATAATTGTAAATAATAAAATATCCGGTCTAAGAATAAATGAAGATAGGATTAAATTTAACGGAACAGAAGACGTTAAATCGCCCGTTGAAGTACGGGATATTAATGATGAAGTTATCGGAAAGGGTTGGAAGGAGTTTATATGAACGAAAAAACCGCCCATATTCCCGAACGGATAAAGGAATTAAGGGAGATTCTTGAAATCAGCGCAATGGATTTGGCAAAAGAAGCCGGTATTCCTTTTGATACTTACAGTAAATATGAAAGCGGCGAGTTAGACATACCAATAAGTTCTTTGTATACGATAGCGGGTCATCTTGGAACAAGTATTACAGTTCTTCTTACCGGGGAAGAGGCAAGAATGGACAGCGCGGCGGTTTGCAGAAAAGGCAAGGGAGTGGAAATAGAACGCTATCCGGGATACGAGTTTTCAAGTCTTGCGTATAATTTTAAACACAGAACAATGGAGCCGTTGATTGTAACGCTTGATTCGTCCAAGCCTCCTGTTGACCAAGTGTCTCATACGGGGCAGGAATTTAATTTTGTAATTGAAGGTCAGGTAAAAGTAACGGTTGTAAAAACCGAGCATATTTTAAACCCGGGCGATTCTATTTATTTTGACGCGCGTCTTCCGCACGCGCAGAGCGCGGTTAAAGGAACGGCGCAATTTTTAACGATAATTCAGGAATAACTTATGAATGAAATACTTTCGCGCTACCTTCCGCGCATAGATTTTGACAGTTACGAGGATTTTTACAAAAATTACCAATGTAATGTTCCCGATAATTTTAACTTCGCCTACGACGTAGTGGACGAATGGGCGAAATTACAGCCCGAAAAACTCGCCCTGCTGTGGACGGATGATACTCAGGAAATGAAGTCCTTTACATTTGCGGAAATAAAACGTCTTTCGGATAAAGCCGCAAACGCTCTGATTTCGTTAGGTATAAAAAAAGGCGATGTAGTCAAACTTATTTTAAAACAGCGTCCGGGCGTATGGGTGTTAATTTGTGCCCTTTCCAAACTGGGAGCTATCTGTATTCCGGGAACATATCAGCTTACAGCCAAAGATTTGGAATACCGATGCAATATAGCCGATGTAAAAATTTTAATTACCATTGACGATAAAGATCTGCTGGAAAATATCGCTATTGCGCGTCCAAATTGCAAGAAATTGGAAAAAATAGCGGTTATCGGCAAAACAATTCCCGCGGGCTATATCGACATGAAAGCGGAAATACAAAAAGCCTCTGAAAATTTTACAAGGGTTGCTACCGTAACAAAAGACCCCATGCTTATTTATTTTTCTTCAGGTACGGCGGGAATGCCGAAAATGGTGCTTCACAACCACAGTTTGCCGCTGGGGCATATTGTTACCGCAAAATACTGGCATTGCGCGGAAGACAACTGCGTCCACCTTACGCAGACTGATTCAGGCTGGGCAAAATTCGCGTGGGGAAAAATTTACGGGCAGTGGATTTGCGGCGCGGCAATCGGCGTTTATGACACGGAAAAATTTACCCCCAAGGGAATGTTAGACGCTATTTTACGCTTAAAACCGACTACCTTCTGCGCTCCGGCGACAGTTTTCCGTTACCTGATAAAAGAAGACATTTCGCACTATGATTTTAGTTTTATCCGCCACACGTCCGTGGCGGGAGAGCCGTTAAGCCCTGAAGTTTACAATAAATTATTAGAGCTTACAAAACTTGAAATTAGGGAAGGTTTCGGGCAAACCGAGACTTCCGTAATGGCGGCTGTTTTTAAGTGGCTGCCTGTAAAACCCGGCTCAATGGGAAAACCCGCTCCGCTGTTCGGTCTTAAATTGCTGGAAGAGAACGGAACCGAATGCGACGAAGGTATTGTAGGAAATATGAGTATAACTTGCGCCGGAAAAAATATGTACGAAACAAAAGACTGCAAGCCCGACAGTATGCCGCCTGTAGTCGGCAACTCGGACTTTCCCGGTATTTTCCGCGGTTATTGGAAAGACAAGGAAACAACTGAAAATTGCTGGAACAACGGAACATATAGAACAGGCGACATGGCGTGGAAAGACGACGACGGCTATTTGTGGTTTGTCGGGCGCAACGACGACGTAATCAAATGTTCAGGCTACCGCATTGGTCCTTTTGAGGTTGAAAGCGCGTTAATGGAACACCCGTCCGTGCTTGAATGCGCCGTAACCGCCGCCCCCGATCCTATGAGAGGGCAGGTTGTGAAGGCGACCATCGTTCTTGCGCGGGGTTACGCCGCTTCTGATGAATTAATCCGCGAATTGCAAAACCATGTAAAACATGTGACGGCTCCATACAAATACCCGCGCATTATTGAATTTGTGCCGGAACTGCCAAAGACAATCAGCGGTAAAATTCAGCGCAACATGATACGAAAAAAAGATTTTAAAGATTAGTTTACATATTCGTTAGCTATATCGGCGGCTTTTTCAAAATCACTGTGAAGTAAATGCATGGCTATTTCGTCAATTTTTTCCCTGATAGAAGGCGACCATTTTTTTTGTTTAATCTCGGTTAACGCCTCATTGGAGGCTGTTTCATCATAGTTTTCGCACGCCTTTTTAATAACAAGCATTTTCTGAGATAACAATACAAGATCGTTTTCAAAATCTTCCGGTACTACGTCGTCTTTTGGTTTGATTCTGTCGATAGCTTCGCGTAATATATCCATAAACACCGGTGTTTCATCTATCATTACCTGTATATCTTTTGCTCGTCCCGCCATTTCCAGTTTGCGCGCGAAAGCGGACGCTTCTTTTTCGCCCATACTGGCAAGAGCGCTCTTCATTGAGTGGACATCGATAATATATTGGCGTATATCGTCGCTTCTGCGGAATGAATTGGCGGATACTGATTCTATTCTTGAGTAGGCGTTTTGAGCGTCGCGCGCGAATATTGCCCTTAATTCATGCTCGGTCGGACTTACATCCGTATTGCTTGTAAGAGCGGTCGCCTGTTTCCGCGCGGCTTCAACTACTTCAAGCGGGTATTTGTCGCGTATAAGTTTGTTAAGCGTGGCGTTTAATTGCCGAATGTCTATCGGCTTGGAAATAAATCCGTCAAATCCGTTTTCAAGGAACATTTCCGCCTGTCCCGCAATCGCGTTAGCTGTCAACGCTATAACAGGGTGTTTATAGCCCATATCGCGTATAATTTTTACGGCTTCTATACCGTCCATTTTCGGCATGAAATGGTCTAAGAATATGATGTCAAAGACGGCGCCGTTTTTAATTTTCTCGATCATTTCAAAACCGCTTTTGGCTGTTTCAATCGATAAACCGTAAGGAGACATCAAACCTCTGGCTACATACAGGTTTGTTTCCACATCGTCTACTATTAAAACTCTTCCGTAAGGCATATACTCATATACAATTTGAGTCTTTTTCCCCATTTGTGACAAGTTAGCTGTATGGAAATTTTTAAGATTTTCCGCAATTTCTTTTCCTATTATGCCGTCGCTGTCAATTTTTTGCGGTAAACGCACGGTAAACACCGATCCTTTACCCGGTTCGCTTTTTACGTCAATTTCACCGTCCATTATAAGGATAAGTTGTTTTGTAATACTCATGCCAAGACCCGTGCCTTCTATTTTGCTGTTCACATCAACGTTAAAGCGGGTAAACTCATCGTACAATTTATCAATCTGTTCTGTTGTCATTCCCTGCCCTGTGTCCGCTATACGGAAAACAAGCGTAACAAGCGACGGATCTTCCTGATACTCGGCGGTGATTGACATGGAAATCTCGCCCTTGTCCGTGTATTTAAAAGCGTTGGAAAGCAGATTATTTATAATTTGTTTGATACGCAGTTCGTCGCCTAACAATCTTAAAGGAACATTCTCATCAACATTAAGAGTAAATTTAATGGGTTTATTGTCGTACAATACAACGTTTATATGAACTGTGTCGTTAATCAGACTTGGGAAATCGTAACTGCCAATCGATAGTTCCAATTTGCCTGACTCTATCTTGGACATATCCAATATGTTATTTATTATGCCAAGCAATAAATGCCCCGAATTATTAATTTTTTCCAGCGCTTCCTGAGTATCATCGGAAAGATTTTGATTTTGCAGTTGAATTTCCGTTATACCCAGAATAGCGTTCATAGGCGTGCGTATTTCGTGGCTCATCTTCGCCAGGAAGTTGCTTTTTGCGTTGTTAGCTCTAATCGCCTGTTCTTTTGCTATAATCAACTCGTTTATATCTACCGAATGCTGAATAAGGACGATTCTTCCGTCCGACCATTCCATGTAACGGCTGATATTACGGTATATGCGGCTCGTTATGGGGTTGCGCATTTCCCAAATGACTATTCCCAGCGGGTCCTTGTCAAGTTCATGACATGGACAAAAATCGCATATTTCGTTTTTGCCGTAAAAAAACACTTTATAACAAAGTTGACCGATATAATCGCCTTCAATTCTAAAATGATTTTTCATAAAATTGTTAATAAATAAAATCTCGCCGGTATGGGGAACGCAAACATAAATCATCGCGTTAAGACTGTTCAGCATATTTTCCAAAAGATTCAGCGATTGTCTTGATTGGTTCATTTGGCTGACAGCGGCTTTTAACTCGCGTAAATCGCGCATATAAGCCGCTATAACGAAATCGTCATAATGTTTAACGCGAACAAGCGTAATTTCGCAAGGTATTTGTTCGCCTTTCAGATTCTGGTGTATACACTCCGTTTGGAGATAACCTTCCACAAAAGCCTTGTTAAGGCACTCGGCTATTCTCTTTTTTGATAAATTTCCGTCAGGCTGGTACTCGGGCGAAAGCTCCTCAAACCTTTCCAAGTATTCCTGTTTGCTTGATAAGCCGAATATTTTAATCATTTCTTCATTGCAGTCTAAAATATTATAATTAACATCGATATAGCTTGCGCCTAACGGCATAGCGTCAAAAATAACGCGTATGCGTTCGTCAGTTTCGCGTATTTTAGCAATCTGCAAATTTCTGTTTAAAACGTTAGTTATCATTAAACCAAGCGATGTTAATATATGGATTTCCTCTTTTAAAAAAGTACGCTCCTCGCGGCAATCGTCGATACTGAAAAACCCCCAGAAATTATTTTCCAAGAACATAGGGATAATAACAATGGATTTCATTTCGTATGAATTCAAGAAAGCCCGATCGTTTTCCGGCAATGCCGATAACGGCGCGTTTATATATTCGCCGCGCAGGAATAATTCTTTCCACTCCGGTTTTGAACTGTAAGAAAAGCGTAAGCCGATAGGAACTTTAACACAGTTCATGCCGTGCTCGCTTAGCCATTCGTATCTGTGAACAAAGCATAACTCCCCGTTGATTATCTCGTTACGCCAAATTTGAACGCGGTCTACATCAAGACAGTTTCCTATAAGTTCAAAACTTTTTAACAATGATGATTTAAAATATTTTTCATCATTAATAGACAACAAAATGCCGGCGACGTTATTTACGGTATTTAATAAATTTTCCCTCTGCCTGATTTCATTTAGCATCTGCTTTGATTCGCGCAGATCGCGCATATAAGCCGTTATATTATAATCGTTATTATATTTAGTTCTTACGAGCGTTATTTCACATGGTATTAGCTCTCCGTTCAATTTTTGATGCATCCATTCAAAACGGCAGTAACCTTCTTCATAAGCTTTGTTAATAACTTCTTTCATTTTTTCGCTTGAAAGTCTCCAATCAGGCTGATATTTGGGTGAAAGCAGATGAAATTTTTCGATATATTCTTGCTTGTTTGACAAGTTAAACAACTTTACCGCGCTTTCATTGCAGTCAAAAAAATCAAATTTTTTATTGTGAATGTTCGCGCCGAAAGGCATGGAATCAAATATAATTCGCAAATGTTCCTCGGCTATATTTCTTTCTTTGGTAATGCGGTTAAGTATAATAATGAAAATTACTATCAGCGACGCACCCATTAATACGGCTCCTGTTTTTAAGAAAAATATATGCGTGGTCATTTCATTGCTTTTGCGCGAGATGCTGTTTCTTATCGCGTCCATTTTAACGCCGGTAAACAAAATGCCGATAACTTCGTTTGTGTTTGGCTGAAAAAGAGGGCGGTATAAAGTTAGGTATTCAATTTTCATAATAACGTCTTTACCGGTATAGTCCTCGCCGGATTCAATAGTAGCGTATGCCGCGCTTTCTTCTCCAAGAAAATTATCTAACGCCGGTTTTCCGTTTGAATCAATAATGCTGGAAGTTATACAGCGGAAAATATTATTTTCCTTTATATAAACAGCCATTTCTATTCCAAGATCATGCGACATGTTCTCGATAAGTTCTCGGTGATTTCCGGTAGAGAAGCCCTCGTCAATATAATCGCCTTTTTCAAGGTGCTTAATGCTATGTTCGTTCTCCAGAACGAATTCAAGATATATCATGTCGTCTTTAAGTCTGTCTTTTTCTATGTAGATGATGTTTTCCATGTTCGTGGCTTCATTGTTCATGGTTTGCATGTTGTAGATGTTTGTAATAAAAAGCACAATTAGAGAAAGAAAAACAAAAACTGTGGCGATTCCGGTTATCTTTGAACTTAGGCTCATGTAAAAACACTTCCTCTATTTATTTACAGCGCGCCTTTTACTTCTTTTAATTGTCCCTGCACGGCAAGAAATACTTCCACTATTTTTGGATCGAACTGTTTACCGGCTTCTTCTGAAATAACTTTAACAGCTTCTTCGTCGGTAATCGGTTCTTTGTAAGGACGTTTTGATACAAGCGCGTCATATACGTCGATAATCGCCATGATACGGCCGTGCAGGGGAATATCCGTCCCTTTCAGCCCGTGCGGATACCCCTTTCCGTCCCATCGTTCATGGTGATATTCAGCGAACAATTTGGCGTTATGCAGGAATTCTTCCTCGCCTGTTTGCTTTAAAATTTTATCTATTAATTTTACCCCTTCAATTGGGTGGGTTTTAACTTGCTCATATTCTTCATCGTTTAATTTTCCCGGTTTGTTTAAGACAGTATCCAATATGTTTATTTTTCCCATGTCGTGCAAACGGGCGGACGACGCGACTTTATCGATATTCCATGTGGATATTTCATCGGCGTATACTCCGCGTTCTTTCATTGCGGTTATAAGTATTTTAATATCCATTGCCGTGCGATCATTATGCCCCACTGTATCTCTGTCTCGTTCTTCTACCACATTCGCAAAAACAGCCATAATGCCGTTTTGCAGAAGTTTGATTCTTTTTGTGCGCTCGCTGATTATATCTTCAATATCTAACTGTGTTTTAATGCGGTTGAGCAGAACGGGCGCGGAAAAAGGTTTAGAGATAAAGTCAACCACGCCCATTTCAAATCCTTTGGCTTCGATATCGTCGTCCGAAAAACTTGTAAGGAAAATAACGGGAATATCAGCGTATAAAGGTTTTGTTTTTAAGTTTTTTAATGTTTCAAACCCGTCCATTTCGGGCATTTGAATATCAAGAATAATTAAATCGGGAATAATTTTTTCTAAAAGGGAAAACATCTTTACGCCTGACAACATTGTTAGAACTCTATATTGATGTTCAAGCGCTTTTTTCGCTATTGAAAGGCTTGTATCGCTGTCATCGACCATAAAAATTGTTTTCATATTCCTGCTCTTGTTAAATTTATGCGTTTTTTCTCACTTTTCTACAATTATTAGCCAGTTTTGTCATTTTGTCAATGATAATGTTTGTTTTTAACATAACGTTTTTCCGATTCATTTCCTTAAATTTCGCCGTTTTTACACGTTCAAAATGCAATTAATAGTCAAACATGGTAAAAATCTCTTACTTCCTTAAACTTATCCTGCACACCAAGAAATACTTCAACGATTTTAGGGTCGAATTGCTTACATGAGTCTTTTGAAATGATGTTTACCGCTTCTTCGTCGGTATACGCCTTTTTGTAGGGACGTTTGGATACAAGCGCGTCATACGCGTCGACAATCGCCATAATACGGCCGTGCAGGGGAATATCCGTCCCTTTCAGCCCGTGCGGATACCCCTTTCCGTCCCATCGTTCATGGTGGTATTTGGCATACAATTTGGCGTTGTTTAAAAACTCTTCTTCGCCCGTCTGTTTTATCATTTTATCTATTATCTTTTCGCCTTCAGTAGTGTGAGATTTTATATTCTCATATTCTTCATCGCTTAATTTGCCCGGTTTGTTTAGAATCGTATCTAAAATACTTATTTTTCCCATGTCATGCAGGCGGGAAGAAAAAGCGACTTTTTCAATATCCCATTTATTTATTTCGTCGGCGTATACGCCTCGTTCTTTCATAGCTTCTATTAATATTTTGATATATGTTTCTATACGATCATTGTGTCCTATTGTGTCTTTGTCGCGCGCTTCCGCCATGTTGGCAAAAACTATCATAATGCTGTTTAGCAGGCGTTTAATTCTTTCAACCGGATGGCGAATTAACCAGTTAATATCCGTCTGTGTTTTTATACGGTTGAGCAATATCGGCGTGGAGAATGGTTTTGAGATAAAATTTACCACGCCGAATTCAAAATTCAGGGTTTCAATATTTCCTTCCCTGTGGTTTGTCAGAAATATGACGGGAGAGTTAGCATATGACGGGTTTGATTTTAGTTTTCGCAGCGTTTCAGCTCCGTCCGTTTCCGTCATATCAATGTCCAGCAGAATTAAATCGGGGGTAATTTTTTTTAAAAGATTAAACATCTTTTCGCTTGACTTCATTGTTAGCACTCTGCTCTGGTTTTCCAGAGCTTCTTTCGCCAGTAAAAGGCTCATATCGTTGTTATCTACCACGAAAATAGTTTTAATTTTTTTCTCCTTCATTACATTTATGACATTTTATATAAAACATAAAATAATATTTTTTTTTGATACCGACAAGTAAAACATTACAAAAAAGAGAAAAATACATAAAAAACAGACAGTTGTATATTATCTGCCGGAAGCAAACGGGGGGGGGGGGGGGGGGTATGTATTAACTGTCGTTTTTAAGGAAGTTGTGGAAAAGATAGTATAGATATTCTTTCCAGTCATTATATAACTTTATTGTATTTATGGAATTTTGTCAATAATTGTTAAAAAAATGTAAGATAAAGAGAAAGTTAAATTAATAATATTAGAGGAAATTGACAAATATTTGTTTAAAAACTCTAAATTTTACAGTCTATTGACACTTTCCCGCTTTTTGGTTTAAACTAAAATATGTTTATCGGCACAGGTTTTGTCCCAATTCACTGGTTATGGGTAGCCCTAACCGTATTTTTTGCCATTATCGAAGTTTTTACATTAGGGCTTACGACTATATGGTTTGCAATCGCGGCTCTTGTTATGGTTTTCCTCTCTTTTCTGCACATACCGCTTGTTTTCCAAGTTTTGATATTTCTTGCCATTTCCGCAGTCCTACTTTTCTTTACCCGTCCCATAGCTATAAAAAAATTGAAAGTCGGCAAAGTAAAAACCAACGTTGACAGTCTGATAGGAAAGTGCGCCCTTGTAACAAAAAAGATTACCGAGTTTGACAGGGGAGAAGTTAAGATAAACGGTATAATTTGGACAGCAAGAACGGAAGACGGCTCCGCATTAGAAGAAAAAAGCAAGTGCGAAATAGTACGAATCGAGGGCGTTCACGCAATTGTAAAAGCATACAATGAAAATAAAGGCGGATCATTTGTTGCTGGATCATCCGCAGAAAATTAATTTATAAGAGGTATATTATGTGGTCAATTATCGTTATAGGGGCGTTTGTATTAATATTAATTATTTCCAATGTAAGGATTGTATCCCAATCCAACGCATTTGTAATTGAGCGTCTTGGAGCGTACAATTCAACATGGAGCACGGGCATTCATGTAAAAATGCCGTTTATTGACCGTATAGCAAGCGCGGTTTCGCTTAAAGAACAGGTAGCCGACTTTGCTCCTCAGCCTGTAATTACCAAAGACAATGTTACAATGATGATTGATACTGTAATTTATATGCAGATAACAGACCCCAAGCTGTACACATACGGCGTTATAAACCCGATGAGCGCGATTGAAAACCTTACCAGCACCACATTGCGTAACATCATCGGAGAACTGGAACTTGACGAGACTCTTACAAGCCGCGACATGATCAATACCAGAATGCGCACGGTGCTTGATGAAGCCACAGATCCTTGGGGCATTAAGGTAAACCGCGTCGAGGTAAAAAACATCGCTCCGCCTAAGAGCATTCAGGAAGCGATGGAAAAGCAGATGAGAGCCGAGCGTGAAAGAAGGGAATCCATTTTGAAAGCCGAAGGCGAAAAACAGTCCGCCATTCTTGTCGCTGAAGGACAGAAAGCGTCGGCGATATTGAAAGCCGAGGCGGAAAAAGCCGCCGTTATTCTGCAGGCGGAAGCGGCGAAAGAAGCGCAAATCCGCGAGGCGGAAGGCGAGGCGCAGGCTATTCTTAACGTGCAGAAGGCGACCGCCGACGGTCTTAACATGATAAAGAGCGTAAACGCCGATGATCCTCTGATTAAACTGAAAAGTTTGGAAGCGCTTCAAAAAGTAGCGGACGGACAGGCGACAAAGATTATTATTCCTTCGGAGATACAGAATTTGGCGGGACTTGTTACAAGCGTGGCGGAATTGGCTAGAAAATAGCGTATTGAGAATATTAATAACTTCCTATATAATTCTCTTATGGTAAGTATTGCTTTTACCGGCGGGGGGACAGGAGGGCATATTTATCCCGGACTGGCGGTTGCGGCGGAGTTAAAAAAACTGCTTTCTAACCGTGAGTTTGAGTTGATTTGGATTGGTTCCTCCGCTCCTCTGGATCGTTCCCTTGTGGAAGAAGCCGGAATTAAATTTTTCAATATCCCTTCAGGTAAATTAAGACGCTATTTTTCACTGCGGACTTTTGTCGATTTCTTCAAAGTTATCGCAGGTTATTTTGCCGCGCGTAAAATACTTAAAAAACAAAAAACTCTCTTTTTGTTTTCCAAAGGCGGTTTTGTAAGCGTACCGCCTTGCATGGCGGCGGCATCCTTGGGCATAAAAGTTTTTACGCATGAATCGGACTTTAGCCCGGGGCTTGCGACAAAAATTAACGCGCGTTACGCCGCCCGTACAAAGGGAAGGATTTTTATCGCTTACGAAGAAACAGAGCGGTTTTTCCGCAAAGCGTTTCGTAATCACATAACGGTTAGCGGAAATCCCGTGAGGAGCGTTTTTCATAACGCCGATGCCGGAAAGGGCAGGGCTTTTTTGGGCATTGAGGAAGGCGAGCGGATTCTTCTGGTACTCGGCGGCAGTCAGGGGGCTGTCGAAATAAACGAGCTTATTCGAGCCGTCTTGCCGGAGTTGACAAAAATTTACGCCGTTGTACATCAAACGGGTCCGAATCTTACATGGGATATTTCCGCAAGTAAAAGATACAAACCTTTTCCGTACATTAAAGATGAAATGCCCCATGTAATGGCGGCGGCGGAGCTTGTGATGGGCAGAAGCGGAGCGGGGATTTGGGAATGGGCGGTTTTGGGAAAACCCATGCTGTTGATACCGTTAAGGGGAGCGGGTACAAGAGGCGATCAGGTGGAGAACGCCAATTATTTCCGTCGGGCTGGAGCCGCGCAGGTGTTGGAAGAAAACACAACCCCGTGGACATTGATAAGCGCGGTTAATTCAATTGCGCAGGACGGGGAAAAAAGAAAAAATATGTCAGCCGCCTCGGCGAAAATAGGGGAGAGGGACGGTTCTGTAATTATAGCTAAAGAACTTGCGGATGAATTTTCAAGGCATTTCGGAGGATACAGGTGACTTTCTCCATTATTGATATTGTTTTTGTGGGGCTAATTGGGCTTTTTATGATCCGCTGTTACCTGAAAGGTTTTGTCAGCGAGCTTTTATCTATGGCGGCAATGGTGCTTGGGCTTCTTGCGGCTATATTCTTCCATAAAAGCGGAGGCGAGTTCTTAAAAAATCAATTCTGGCACGATACAAATATCGTACTTCTTAAAATTGCGGCGTTTGCCATTCTATTTATTTTTGTGTTTATAGTTGTTAAAATAGTAGAAAGAA
>Ga0268262_10000124_pt1 | contig 95456 bp, 90 predicted proteins | sample TergutNc150P3_FD_190354 | JGI IMG/M metagenome (GOLD analysis project Ga0268262, IMG submission 190354) | Nasutitermes corniger P3 segment gut microbial community from laboratory colony in Florida, USA - Nc150 P3 (SPAdes) (version 2) | ecosystem: Host-associated > Arthropoda: Insects >... | reverse complement strand
TGTTCAATTTCTTTTATGCTGCCCGTAAACTGGTTTCCAAAGAAAGAACGGGAAGCAAAGTCAGGAGAGCTTACGACAAGCCCCAGACTCCTTTTGAACGGGCTATGGCATCAACCGATACTTCAGAGGAAATAAAAAGACGTCTTGCATCTTTGAAGAAACGGTTAAATCTCATGACCGAGATGAAACAAATGCAGCAAGCTCTTGACAAGTTGTTTTCTTTTGCTGAACCTGTTCCTGAGTTTGTTTCTAAACCTAACATGAAGCCGTTGCGCTTCGGTTCCTATGGTTAGATTTTCTATCGTGAGGCATCAACCTTTTTCGGTTTGATTTTTACGTGAGGCACTACGGAGATTGGGAATTTATGGAAAAGTCAATGATATGCGCGATAAGCTGGATATAAAAAGAATTTCGTAATTTTTTTCTAAAAACATAAAATATTTTTCCGCCTCATTCGTCTGTATAAGTAAGAGGCCGCTGTATGCGGCAAAGGAGGATATTATGAACAGACAAATTTTTAAATTCAGGATTACGGGCATTTTAATTGTGCTTGTAATGTTCGCCGTGTTCGCCGTGGCTGTGATGTGCCTGTGGAACGCTCTTATGCCGGATATTTTTACGCTGCCGGCGGTTAACTACTGGCAGGCATTAGGACTTCTTCTGCTGGCGCGGATTATCTTCGGAGGATTGAGCGGCGGACTGAACCATCGAAGACATCATGGCGGCGGGCAGATTTTTCAGCACGGAAACAAACTCCGTGAAAAATGGATGAACATGAGCGGGGAAGAGCGCAAAGAGTTCATGGAAAAGGAAAAAGATTTTTTCAAGTTCCATAAAGACTTTTCACGCTTTGACCATTTCTTCGGCGGCGGCGAAGGCGGAAAGGACGATAAAAATGAATAATCAGGTTATTACCGTACAGAACCTGACCAAGCGGTACAAGGGAGCGCAGAAAGCGGCGGTAGACGACATCAGTTTTTCCGTCGGGAAAGGGGAGTTCTTCGCCTTCCTCGGCGAAAACGGAGCGGGGAAAACCACGACCATTTCCATTCTGACAACGACGCTTTCCAAAACATCGGGAGAGGTAAAAATAGGCGGGTTCGATATTGAGAAAGAGGCGAGGAAGGTACGTGAAAAAATCGGCATAATTTTTCAGCACCCAAGCCTTGACCCGCAGTTGACGGCGGAGCAGAATATCCGCTTTCACGCCTGTTTGTACGGAATGTGCGGATACCGCCCTTCTTTCAAACTTATGCCGTCGGCATACCGCAAACGTGTAATGGAGCTTGCCGAAATTGTCGGGATACAGGACGCTCTTTTTAAGCCGATTAAAAAACTTTCGGGAGGTATGCAGCGCAAACTGGAAATTATCCGCAGCCTTATCCATACGCCCGACGTCCTTTTCCTTGACGAGCCGACTCAAGGGCTGGACGCTGTAAGCAGGCGGGGGTTGTGGGAATACATTAACGAAACGCGAAGCCGTTACGGGACAACTGTTTTCCTGACGACGCATTACATTGACGAAGCGGAAAATGTTGATACGGTATGCCTTATCAACAACGGCAAAATAGCGTCGTGCTGTCCGCCGCAGGAATTAAAGCGTAACCTAATGAGGCAGGAACTTATTTTAGACGCCGATGACAGAACCGCGCTGACAAGCGAACTGTCGTCTCTTGGGCTGTCTTTTAAGCTGAACGGACGTGTCGTAGTTCCTTACAAGGATTCGGCGCAGGAAATTATTTCGCGGATAAATACAAAATTGACGGTGTTAAAAATAAACGAACCTTCGCTGGAAGACGCTTATATCGATTTTTTAACAAAACCAAAGGCAGGCGCGGCATGAGCGAAATTGAATTAAAACGAAAAAAATCACGGCTGTTTAGAGAGTTAAACAGCGTCCTGACAGTTATGTCCCGCGAGATAACGATATTTTTCAGGTCTCCCGCCACGGCGATTATGAGCCTTGCTATGCCGATTGTTTTAATGGGAATGATAGGCGGCAACCTTATGCAGAACATGGCGGGGGGACTTGATTTTCAATTCGGTCAATTTATGCTGGTCGGAATGTTAATCAACATGCTTTTTATGATGACAACAATGGGCATGACGTCCCTTATAGACGATCACGACATCGATTTTAATCAGGAAATGCTGGTCTCGCCCGTATCACGTCATTCAATAGTAATCGGCAAAATACTCGGCTGCGGTTTCGCCGCAATCATGAGCATGGCGGGAACTCTTATCGTCTCACTTGTAATGGGCATTACGCTGCCTGTCGGCAAACTGCTCTTGATTCTCGCGCTGTCGCCGCTGATGTGTCTATCGGGCGGGGCGCTTGCGATGATAATAATCGGGCTAATCAAAAACAAAAAGGCTGCGAACCTTGCCGTGATGCTCATTGTAATGCCGCAGATGTTTTTGTCGGGAGCGATTATCCCTATCAACAATTCATCCGGAGCGTTGCTGGTTTTGAACCGGATAATGCCGATGACATACTGTTTAGACCTTGTACGCGCTGTTGTTTACACGGGCAATCCCGAGTATGATAGTATAGTAATGTTTAATCCGCTGGTCAATTTTGCCGCGATTATTTTGTTGACGGTAGTCTGCCTTGTGCTTGGCACATACTTCTTCGCGAAAAGCGAAAAAGACAGGTAACAGTTCAACCTTTAAGGTATATATGGCGCGTAATTCTGTTGCAGAAACTTTCTATAAATACCGTGAACAGCTTTTCAATTTTATCCGTTCACAGGTACGGTTGGTTGAAGACGCGGAAGATATTTTACAGGATGTGTTCTATCAGTTTGCGAAGATGGACAGCCTTTCAAAACCGGTGGAACAGCTTTCGGCGTGGCTTTACCGTGTTGCCCGTAACGGCATTATCGACAGAAGCAGAAAAAAGAAAGATGCGCCTCTGCCAGCGTATTACGACGAAGACGAGGACGAGTATATTTTTGACGAGATCGCGGATATTCTCTACGGAACGGAGGCAACGCCCGAGACAGACCTTCTGCGCTCACTAATTATCGAAGAAATGCAATGCGCTTTAGCCGAATTGCCGGAAGATCAGCGCATTGTTTTTGAACTCACGGAGATTGCCGGGCTTTCGGTAAAAGAGGCTGCTGAAAAAACAAACACGCCTGTAAACACTGTGCTTTCCCGTAAACATTACGCCGTCAAGCGGCTGCGTAGCCGTCTTGCCGAATTGTATGCGGATATGGCCGCAATGTAATCAGGTTGAATGCTGTTCCTCAAGGCGAAACAGGCGGCAATCTTTCTTGTCTTTATGCAAAGTCAATCCGATGCAATTACACAAGCGCTGTATGCGTCTCCTGTAATTGTTTGATAATCGGCAGCTTCTGCGGGCATTTCTCCTCGCATGTGCCGCAGGAAACGCACTTTGAAGCGTCCGCGCTTTTTACCCAGCTTAATCCGTTCATCATTTCTTTATACGCGTTTTTTGCGTGCTCTTTTAAATCGTAGACGCTGTAGCGGTTCATTATTTCAAAAAGATACGGAATGTCGATGCCCTGCGGACACGGTTTACAGTAATTGCAGCCTGTGCAGTAAAGTTTGGCGAGGTTCTTGTTTTCGTCCATCATGGATTTCACATGACGCAGTTCTTCTTCGGTTAAGTGTCCTGTACGGGACGCTATTTCAAAGTTTTCCTTTAACATATCAGTATTGCCCATGCCGGAGAGGGCGATGTCTACATTTTCATTTGCGAGAACAAAACGCAGAGCCATCTCCGCCGTGCTTGTCGATTTGTTTTTCAGTAAGCTCTGTATTTTATCGCTCGGCGCGCCGAGCCTGCCGCCGCCGACAGGACCCATGACAACAACTCCCAAACCTTTGGATTTTGCGTATGCGATGTTCTCTTCGTTGGAACGATCCAGCATATTGTACTGAACAAGAGTGGTTTCAAAACGGTCTGAGTCTACTATTTTTTTATAATTTGCCGCCGCGTCGTGGTACGAAAATGAAATGTGTTTTATAAGCCCCTGATCTTTCGCTTTTTGCGCAGCTTCAAGAGGGCCGAACTTCAATCCCTGCCATGACTCGAAACCTTTTAATGAGATACCCCAAAAATGATAAAAGTCGATGTAGTCCGTGTCGAGTTTTTTTAATGATTTTTCCAAGCGTTCCATCCAGTGATCGCCGTCCGCGTCTTCGATGGGGTTTTTCGTGGACAGATACACTTTGTCGCGATAACCTTTCAGCGCCTTGCCGACTGCGACTTCGCTTAATGTTTCGCAGTAAAGAGGAGCGGTATCAACGTAATTGACGCCCATGTCAAACGCCTTCTGCATGAGCGGGACGGCAAGGTCTTCATCTACAATTTTCTTTCCGTCAACTTCTTTCATGGGAAGGCGCATCGCGCCGAAGCCAAGAGCCGAAACTTTTACGCCCGTTTTCCCGAATGTCTTGTATACCATAAAAACCTCACATATCTAAAACTATTTCGTTTTCCTGTTTTAAAATCGAAGCTGGAATGTAATCGCCTTCCGCCGCTGTTCCGTTGACAGTCAGTTTTTTACAGCCGCTTTCATGTCCGTCAGGGTTATTCACTTTTATGTTTAGTTTTTTGCCACGGAAAAATTTTTCCATTGTAAAAGATTTCCACGATGATGGAATTGCCGGTGAAAGGCGCAGGCCTTCAATGTCCGGCCTTAACCCTAAAATGCCTTCCACACTGCCTACCATTACCGTGCTTGCCGTGCCTGTAAGCCAGTGAACATGGCTTCGTCCTTCAAACGGGCTGTCTACGCTTTCCGTAAATTGCGAATAAGCGTACGGCTCCATAAGGCGCGTGTCGGCAATTCCGTTTTGCGCGGCAGGACAGCTTTCCAGGTAATACTCAACGGCGCGGTTTCCGCGTCCAAGCAGCGCTTCGGCAAGGATTATCCAGCCCTGCGTTTGCAGGAAGATGCCGCCGTTTTCTTTTGTGGACGGGTTGAACAATAAGGCAAGCGCTCCGTCAAACGCGTGTTTGCGGTATGATGGGGACATAATGCGCGCGCCGTATTTTGTGTTAAGTTCATTGTGGACTAAATCAAGTATCGCCTTGCCGCGCGCTTCGTCGGCGTAGCCGCTGATTACCGCCCAGCTTTGCGGGTTAAGCCATAAGCTCGCTTCGGGATCGCCTTTCTTTCCGACTGTAACATCGTCTTCGGTGATACCGCGTACAAAGCGGTCGTCTTTCCAGCAGCGCTCTTCGATAATTTTTCCAAATCGCTCTTTTTGTTCTGTCATTTCTTTTTCCGCGGCGGAATCTTTTTTGTATTTTGCGAAACGGATCATGATCTCAAACGCGTAATACAACTGAAGCGCGACAAATACTGAAACTCCTTTGGCTCCGAGACGGAGGCAGTCGTTCCAGTCCGCGTGAAGCCCCGCGGGAAGATCGTGTATTCCCAAATTGTTAAGTGAAAAACCGATTGCTTTTTTCAGGTGGTTGAATAAGGTGTCATCACCCTTGTCCGCGTAGGGGATTACTTCGTCTAACAGGGCGGTGTTGCCTGTTTCCGCGACATATTTCCATACTGTCGGGAAAAGCCACAGCGCATCGTCTGCGCGGTATGACGGGTGTCCTGTGTTTTTGCGGTAGGATTCGTCTTCCGGCTTGTCTTCGTGCCCCGGGTTGTGGTTGTACTTGACAAGCGGAAGCGCGCCGCCGTGGTTTACCTGCGCGGAAATCATGAACTTGATTTTTTCAAGAGCCATGTCAGGATCAAGATGGATGATCCCTTGAATATCCTGAACCGTGTCGCGGTAACCGTAACCGTTGCGCTGTCCGCAGTATGTAAGGGAGGCGGCGCGGGACCAGATAAACGTGATAAAGCACTGATACGCGTTCCATGTGTTGATCATGTTGTTAAAATTGTCATCGGGCGTGTTGACTTTTAGATTTTCAAGCCGGCTGTGCCAGTAAGTTTTTAATTTTTCTGTTTCTTTTTCGGGCAGGCTTGTGTCTTCGTAACGCGATACAAGTTCTTTTGCCTGCGCTTCGCGTTTTTGCCCAAGAAGGAAAACAAACTCGGCGCTTTTGCCGGGCGCGAGATCGAAAGTTGTATGCAGCGCGCCGCAGGGGTTTAAATTATAATTGAGAGTTCCGTCAAGTTTGCCGTTTTCAATTGAAACAGGATTTCCGTAATCGCGGTACTTGCCCAGGAACGAAGCGCGGTCTCCGCAGTAGCTTTCGACTTTCGCTCCCGCAAGCGCGAAAAATCGGGTCTCAACCCGGCTTTCGTTGACGGCATTTAAACAATTTTCGTTTATTGTCTGCAAAATAAATTTTTCTTTAAAATAAGTACGGGTAATAAACTGCGTGTATTGAAGATTCACCTGATCCTGTTCGTAAAAACTTTCGCAGGTAAACTCGACAAAACCGAAACATGAAATTTTCCGCGCCTTGTTTCCGTTGTTTGTTATTTTAACCTTCCAAACTTCGTAGTCCGCAAAGTGCGCCGCGTCCTGCGGCACATAGTAAAGCGCCTGTGAATGAATATCATTGTAATCCGCCTCAATCTGAGTATAACCTGTCCCATGACGGCATACGGATTTGTACCGGTCAAGCGGCTTGCCTACAGGCTGCCATGAAGCGGACCAGTAATCGCCGGATTCATCATCGCGAAGGTAGATATAGCGCCCGGGCCGATCCTGTTCGTTAAAGCGGTAGCGGATCAGTCTTCCCGCCGCGCCGCTTTTTACAAAGCTGTAACCGCCCGCGTTATTGGAAATAATCGCGCCGTACGCCGGAGAGCCAAGGTAATTCGCCCAGGGAGCGGGCGTATCGGGTTTGTCGATAACATATTCCCTGTTTTTTGGATCAAAATAACCGTATTGCATGATAAATCCTCCATAAAATGGTATATACAATAAATATTATTCTACTATACTACATGCATTACTTCAATATAATATGATAATGTAAATGGATTTGGAACAGGAAGAAGCCTTGTATGAATTTCTCGAAAATGCGGTAGAACCGTTTACATTGGCTGAAATAACAAGTTATGTTCAGGATTTAGGCTATAAACATAACAAAAAATTGGATTATGAGATTAACGCGTATCTTGATGTAAGGAAAATCGCCTTCAGGCAGGATAATCAACGGTGGGTTTCACGCAGAGGCTGTTTTGAAAAAGCTGTTTTTGTTATAACTCCGACAAGACTTGAACTGCTTAACGGCATACTTATACCCGGCCACAGGTGCATTCCGTTTGCCAATCCGCTGGTTATGCCTCACCGTTATCAGTTTTTCTGGAAAGGAAACCAGATTCCTGTAACAACTACCGAAGCGCCGCCTGAAGACCTTTATCCCTACTACTGCATTTACGGCGAAGAATTTGCTCCTCAGTATATTGCAAGGGAGAATTCAAAAAACGAAGAAGCGTTCAATAAAGACCCCTATGAAGACCCGCCGGAGGTTTCAATCTATACACTCGATATGCGCGGAATTTACATGGAATCCTCTTTTGTTCCCGGAGATCGCTTTGTTGTGCGTACTTTGGACTGGAAAGAGTGCCGTTTCGAGCTTGAAAAAACAGGGAAAGACGAATGGCCGCGTACCGGTTTGGACGAATGGCTGGAAACCGCGGAAAGCGGTTTTGAGGACAGTTTCGCCCTGCTTGGACCGGGAACAAGCACCGATGAACAGATAGCTTTTGCCTATTGGTTCGGTGGCAAAAGAATGAGGGAAATACCCGCTTATTCGCTGGAAGAATTTTTTTATGAAAAGACAAACCGTGTAGAAACAGTGCCGTACGGCATTGAGACGCGTTTTTGGTTTGCCGGTAAGGACATACCTGACAGCAAGAAACTTCAAAATTATACTGTTCCGCCTGACAGGACATATATCGAAGAACTGCTGTACAAAAAAAATATTCCTGTATCGGAATTTGTAATTCTGTCTTACATAAGAGACGCTTTCTTTCGCAATGAAAAAGAAATAGACGAAGTTATCAATCGCATTGTTCCGCCTGTAATTCATCTTGAAAAACAGGAATGGGATATTCTGGCGGATTATATTTCCGGCACTATGGACGAGTTCTACAAAGATTATTCGCTGTTTCTTGATAAGACCGCGGGTCCTGTCCGCCAGCGGGTCGCGGAATTGCACACAGCGGTTATCGAACTTTCCGCGAGGCTTCAAAAAGGAGAAATTGAGACGGCATGGCTTCCGCGCCATACATTTATTGTACTCTCGCAGATTCAGGGCCACGCGGCGGCTTTATTGGAAGACCTTGCTTTTGACGATTCTCCTACCGAAAACGAAATTGCCTCTATGGACAATTCTTTGGACAGCATGATTGACACCTATACCGAAGTAAAAGAGCTTACAAACAGCGCAATGGATAATTTCAGGAGAAGCAACCTCACTGTAATTCATGGCGGCAGGACATCGGGTCAGTTATGGAGAATGATACAGATCAGTATTTCAGGACTTGAAATATGGCGGAGGGCCATTATCTCTCATGATTGTACAATGGAAGAACTGCATCAATTGATCCGCATTGGCATGGATTGGACAGGTTCAATGCGTTTTCGTTTTTACTGCGAAAACGCCGACGGCGGCAAAGATTATCTGCATGACAAAGTTAAATTATGTGATATTGACTTTAGAGGCAGAAAAGAGCTTGGCTATGAGTATGGATCAAAATGGAATGTTAATATAATAATAATGTCATCGTTTCAGCCTGCAAAAGACGAGAAAACCCGTTTTATAGCGGGCGAAGGCGCCGCGCCCCCTGAACATATTGAAGGGCCGCGTCATTTCAGAAAACTGCTTGTTTATTATGAAGCCGGCGGTAATATGGAGAAACAATCAGCCCAGCGCGAATTGGGAGCGGATTTTACAGGTGTTTTTGATCTTGATAAAACGAATCGAAATTTACGCGCTGTTTTTTCAAACGGAGATAAATAATGAACGATTTAAACGTTACGGAAGAGAGTCTTGCGCAGCTGGTTATGCGCGGAGGCATTTACTATAATATTCCGGGCGGCAGCAAGGAAGAAGTCATATCAAATATAATTGACAGTTTGTCCGCGTTGCCTGCGCAAAAAAACGAAACGCTTTTACAGGCGGTAATTGAAAGGGAAGCGTTGATTTCCACCGGCAGCGAGAACGGCGTTGCCCTCCCTCATCCGCGCACTTTAATACTTGAGGATAACGAAGAACCTTTTGTCGCGATTGCGTTTCCCGGCAAACCTCTTGATTGGGGAACTCCGGACGGCAGTCATGTTCACACGGTTTTCCTGATTGTTTCAAAATCACCGAAACAGCACCTTGGAGTCATTTCAAAGCTCAACTTCCTCTGCCAGCAGGAAGCGTTTTTCAACCTGATTTTAAAAAAAGCTCCTAAAAACGAAATTATCGGCATGATTGAAACAACAGAAAAAATCTGGCGGTAGCGGGCTGTTGTAATTTACAGGATAAGTGTTATATCCTGCCGTTGTTCCCATGGAAAATCGTTTTTAAAATATTGCCTGTCTCCGCTTCCGTTTTAGCTATATTATTTTGTACGCTTATGCGATATATATTATAAACTGAGTACGCTTGATTTGAGCCAAGAAAAATGATAAAATTGAAAATACGAGGATTAAATGTCGGATTTAAAGAAAAAAAGTTCTCAAAGAAGAAATGATAAAATAAAAATATCTGAAAAGAAAAATGTATTTTGCGGCACATTGCAGGATGCTGAAATAATTGATAGTGAATATTGCCTTTTTGTTCTTGGAAAAGAAAAGTTTGCAACAACAACATATTTAAGGGAGTGTTTTTACGGTAAAAATGCAACTACCGGAAGAATTCAAAGAATTCATAAACCTTCTTAATGTAAATAAAGTAAAATATCTTCTTTTAGGAGGATGGGCTGTAGCATACTATGGTAATCCCAGAGCGACAAAAGATATAGATTTTCTTGTTTTTATTGATAATACAAATCTTAAAAAAATAGAAAAAGTTTTTAAAGATTTTAAATCTCCTCCTGTTAATATTGAAATATTAAAAGAAGAAAAAGGATTATTGTTTATAGGAACTCCTCCTTTACGTATAGAAGTAATTGGTCATGCGGACGGCATAGATATAAAAGATTGTTATAAAAGAAAGAACATTATAGAAATAGATGATTTAAAAATAAAAATAATTTCCAAAGAAGATTTGGTTATTAATAAAAAATCAACAAATAGATTAAAGGATCGTTCTGATGCTGAAATGCTTGAGAATTGTAAAATTAATCCTGATATTACTACAGAAAATATCCTTAAATCAAGATTAATTTTATCCAATCTTGCCTGGGCTTACGGCAATGAACTTAAAGAAGAAAAAGAAGATATAAAAAAAAGAAAAAATGACATTTATTATGAAGAAGATTTGGTTATTATTAAAAAAACAATATCGTTGTACAATAAAGCATTAAGTACAAACGAGGAAAAAGATGTTTTTGCTCTTCATAATTCATTTAAATTTAACCCATTAACAAATATATCTTTTAAAAATTTTAAATATAAAAAATTAAGATTAAATATATATAATGAAATAGAATATCGATATAAATTATTGCTTAAGAATGAATATTCCTCCTTAAAAAAAGTAAAAATTTAATATGACCAAGCTCAACTTCCTCTGCCAGCAGGAAGCGTTTTTTATCCTGATTTTTAAAAGAGCTCCTAAAAACGAAATTATCGGCATGATTGAAACAACGGAGAAAATTTGGCGGTAGCAGGTTGTTGTAATTTACAGGATAAGTGTATGTGCCGCCTATGCAAGTATCCATGAAGAATTTTTTACCGCTGGAGGACACGGGGATTATACGATTTTAATGTTATTCCTCCGTGTACTCTGTGGTAAAGTTCTTTATCAACAGCCGTATTTTGGTAAAGTATTATACCCTTTCGCCGGATTGTTGGCTTCGCAATTTATTATGAATTCAGTCTCCTTTTTAGAAAGCTCCGAATCTGATATGGTTTCACTGGAAAAAAGTATCTTTTTTCTAAGTGTTATATCCTGTTGTTGTTCCCATGAAAAATCGCTTTCAAGATATTGCCTGTCTGGACTGCCGAAATACCGAAGATTATCTCCCGTTGAATCTTTGCCGACATAGATTTTTTCGTTGGGGTAAGTTATTTTGTATATTACTTTCATCTATATTGTGCACTCCAACTGCCATTACTTAAAGTGTATGTTCCTGCTCTGTTTCCGTTAATCCTATAAAAAGACATAAAATTACGCCAAACAACATCGTCATACCCGTCAAGATTAACATTTTTACCAATGCTTATCCGCGTAATATTTCTAAAAGAGCCTTTGAAGACATTTTCATTAAGAGAACCGATACTATCGGGAATGGTAATGCTGGTAAGCGGATTATTAGCAAATGTTTCTCTTCTAAGAGAAATAACACTTTCTGAAATAATAACACTAGTCAGTCGGTTGTTCGCAAATGCCTCACCTCCGATAGAAGTAACACTGTTAGGAATAATAACACTAGTCAGTCGGTTGTTCTTAAATGCACTACCACCGATAGAAGTAACACTGTTAGGAATAGTAACGCTGGTGAGTCGATTGTAACTAAATGTACCACTAAATGCACCATTATCGATAGAAGTAACGCCGTTGTGAATGACTAAATTACCATTAATCAAGTCATATTGTTGCTGAGATTTAACTGGAGCTGGAGCTGGAGTAACCTCGCTTTTTTCATCAGGTTTCGATGCACATGCCAATCCAAGTACAACAAAAAAAACAAAAGTCGTTACTGCAATAATGTGCAGCATCCATTTTTCCTTCATATATATCTCCTTAAAATGAATTTTTTATACAGTAAGCCTTCTGTTAAAGCTCCTATACACAAGAAAATTAAATCAAGCCAATCAAATGTACCTGGAATTCTTTCTGATAATTGGCTTATCTCAATAGCAAGTCCAATTCCATAAAAACAAATTAAATAAACCGTTTGCTCTTTAAATTTATAAAACCAGATAAATCTTAAAAATAATATTGCCGATATGAACCAAAATATATCAGGCAAGTTGTATTTTAAAATATTAGTAAAAATTGATGGATTTAAGGATATTAATTTAGATTTAAGAAATTCAGGTCTTGGCAGCCATGTAAAAAGAACAATATTATTTATATCTCTGAATAATAGATATATGCTTATACCTGTAAAAAGAGTTAAAACTGACAGTAAACCATATAAAAATCTGTCAGGAATAATTGTATTTTGTTCATTTTTACGGCTTATCGCTGTGCTTTTATAAATTGGGGGGGGGGGGGTAAATATTATCAATCTGTTTTTTAGTACAGATGATAGATTCGTTATATTTATGAGTAAAAAGAGTATTCACACCGGAGGTTGTCATGCTCATAGGGACTATTTTTCACCTTTGGGTGTATTTTGTCAAGTAGTTGTATTAATTTTTTTTTCTTGTTTAACCGAATTTTAACAATTTACTCATTTATCTTTAACACGGTCTGTTTACTCTGTCTTTAAAATTCTTTTACGAGGAGTAAATTATGAAGATTAAACTTATTGCGGCGCTTATGACGCTGCTGGTTTTAACAGGCGTATTTGCGAACGGAAGCGGCGAAGCGTCGGGTTCTTCCGCCTACACAATTGAAGTCGGCGGCTCAACTTCCGTAACGCCGTTGATGGAATTACTGGCCGAAGGGTATCAAAAAAGCAAATCCAACATTAAGATTAACATCAACGGAACAGGTTCAGGCGACGGGATTCAGAACGCGGGAACGGTCTATCAGATTGGAATGTCAAGCCGCGAACTTACTCCGGCGGAGCAGGGACGCGGGCTTAAAGAAACAATTATCGCCGTAGACGGTATTGCCGTTATCATTAACAGAAGCAACCCTGTAAGCAATCTTACAATTCAACAGATACGGGACATTTACACAGGAGCCGTTACCGACTGGAGTCAGGTTTCAGGCGGGGCAAAACGCGGCAGGATTGCGGTAATAAGCCGTGAAGAAGGCTCGGGCACAAGAGGCGCTTTTGAGGAGCTTGTTGGTTTCCAGGGCAAACTTGTTGCGGGAGCGAATGAATCCACCAGCACAGGCGCGATAAAAGCCGCCGTTGTTCAGAACGCGGACGCTATCGGTTATATCTCTTTAGGTTCAATAGATAATACCGTAAAAGCCTCTTCTGTGGGCGGAGTTGTTCCCACCAACGGCAATGTTACAAACGGTACTTATAAAATAGCGCGCCCCTTTATCGTTCTTACAGGGAGAAATCCTCACGCTGAAACAACCGCTTTTATTAACTGGATACTCAGCAAGGACGGTCAGAATATTGTCAGCAGAAGCTGGATTCCCGTTAAATAACAAAGCATGAATCGTAAATTTACGGATGTTTTTTTTAAATATCTGTTTCGCATTGTAGCCCTCTTTTCCGTTTTGGCGCTGGGGGCTATTTTGCTTTTTGTGTTTTTTGAAGGCAGTATGCCGTTTTTTGTTCCGACTTCCGCCGGCATACGGCTTGTAGCCCAGCGAATTGACGAACTTACGGTAAACGGCGCCGCCTATATTGATCATTCAACATTTATTGACATTCCGAAAAATACAGAGCGTATTTCAATACGTTTTCAGGCGGGCGGCGAAGATGAAACGCTTGACATTACTGTTGACAACAGCGAAAAAGACCCGCAGAAAAAATTAAAATTTACGCATAACGGTGAGGTAACAATTACATATCCGGAAAGCTATGTGTATACGGCAAGCTGGCCTGCCGCCGTTGCCGCTCTGGAAAAAAGAATTCACGTCATTTTGCCGGAACCTCCCTACAGTTTCAGGGATTTTTTCTTCGGCCTTGAATGGCGTCCCAGCAGGAACAAGATTTTCGGCGTCTTTCCGATGATTGCGGGAACTATCGCCGCAAGTTTGGGAGCTGTCATTCTGGGAGTTCCAATCGCTCTGTTATGCGCTCTTTTTATGGCGGAATTTTTAAAGCCGAAACCGGCTTCTCTTGTACGCGCGGGAGTTGAGCTTCTTGCGGGAATTCCTTCGGTAGTGTACGGTTTTTTCGGCCTTATGGTAATTGTTCCGTTTGTAAAAAACGCCTTTAATGTGCCGTCCGGAAACACTCTTCTTTCGGCAATAATCGTGCTTGCGCTGATGATTCTGCCGACTGTAATAACGATTGCGGAAACTTCTCTTAGAGCGGTTCCGCTTGCGGTTAAAGAGGCGAGTCTTTCCCTTGGAGCGAGCAAAATGCAGACCGCGTGGAAAGTTGTGCTGCCCCACGCGAATTCGGGGGTAATCGCGGGCGTTATACTGGGGATTTCGCGGGCGGTAGGCGAAACTATGGCGGTAATTCTTGTAGCGGGAAACTCGCCGCAGCTTACAATAAATCCGCTTGACAGCGTAAGAACGCTGACATCTACAATCGCCATGGAAATGGGTTATGCGTCAGGCCGGCACAGCGAGATGCTTTTTTCTATCGGCGTAACGCTTTTTACGATAATCCTTATCCTTAACAGCGTAATTTTATGGTATCGCCGGCGGATGGAGACGGAATTATGAATAAATTAAGCATGATTATCAAACAAATTCAAAAAATAAAAAAACGTAAAATTATAGACACAATTATGTACTGCGTTATGGCTGCCGCAATGGCATGCGTAATCCTCGCGCTTATGTTCGTTATACTTTACATATTCAGATCACAGGCAGGTTTTCTCAATCTTTCATTTTTGTTAGGCGCTGAAAACGGAATTCTGCCGATGATTGTAACCACTCTCTATGTGGTGATTGTTTCTATCGCGGTAGCGCTTCCTGTTGGAATAGCGACCGCAATTTTTCTTAACGAATATTCCGGCAATTCTCCGATAATCAGAATTCTTCGCCTTGCGATTGAAACTCTTGCGGGAATTCCCTCGATTATTTACGGGCTTTTCGGCCTTCTTATGTTCTGCCGCCTGTTAAATTTAGGGCAGTCCATAATTGCCGGAGGCTTTACCTTGAGCATAATGATACTTCCCGTTATTATACGCACCACGGAAGAATCCCTAAAATCAATTCCGGACACTTTCCGCGAAGGCTCTCTTGCGTTAGGCGCAACAAAGTTTCAGACGATTGTCCATGTAATACTTCCTTCCGCAATGCCGGGAATTGTAACTTCTGTAATTCTTGCCGTCGGCAGGGTAGTGGGAGAATCCGCGCCGGTGCTTCTTACGGTGGGCCTTTCCAAAAATATGCCGCACACAATCTTTGAATCGGGCAGAACTTTGACTATCCACCTGTATTATCTGACGAATGAAGCGGTGCGTCCCGAAGATTTCGGCATTGCCTTTGCAACCGCGTTTGTGCTGGTAATCCTTGTTGTTGTTATCAATACCGTAACAAAAATATTAACCGCGAACTTTGGGAAAAAATCCGGAGATACATTATGAACGGAAATAAAATAGATGTGAATAACCTTGATCTTTTCTACGGCGATTTTAAAGCGCTTAAAAACGTCGATTTTTCGCTCGCGAAACAGGATGTAGCGGCTCTTATCGGACCTTCCGGCTGCGGTAAATCCACGTTTATCCGCATATTGAACCGGATGAACGATCTGATCCCCTCATGCCGCATAACAGGCGAGGTTCTGCTTGACGGACAGGACATTTACGGTTCAATTGACGTTACGGAGCTGCGAAGCCGGGTTGGGATGGTGTTTCAAAAACCCAATCCCTTTAACATGAGCGTGTTTGACAATGTCGCTTACGGAAAGCGTATGCAGGGAATAAGGGACAAAGGACGCCTTGCCGACATTGTGGAAATTTCGCTTAAAAAAGCGGCTCTTTGGGATGAAGTAAAAGACAGGCTGAAAAAACCCGCGCAGGCCCTTTCCGGAGGGCAGCAGCAGAGGCTGTGTATCGCAAGAACTGTCGCAATGGAGCCGGAAATTATTCTGATGGATGAGCCGACAAGCGCCCTTGATCCAATCGCGACCGGGCGGATAGAAGAGCTTATCGGAGAGTTGAAAAAAGAATACAGTATAATAATTGTAACACACGCGATGCATCAGGCTTCAAGGGTCAGCAATAAGACCGCGTTTTTTCTTTTAGGTGAGTTGATTGAATATAATGATACAAGAGAGGTTTTTACAAGACCGAAAGACAAGCGGACAGAAGATTATATTTCCGGCAGATTTGGGTGAGGAGAATATGAATAAACGAAACATTTTTTCGGAAGAATTAAGCCGTCTCCGCCATGATATTTTGGCGATGGCGACAAGAGTAGAGGGAAATCTAGGCAAGGCGCTTGCCGCTTTAAGGACCCGCAATTCGGAACTTGCAAAAGAGGTACGCACGGATGATGAGGCGGTAGACGCGCTTCAAATGCAGATTGAAGATGACGCGGCGATTGTAATCGCAACCCAGCAGCCGGTTGCGCGTGACCTTCGCGAGCTTGTTTCGGTTTTTAAACTTACCAGCAATATTGAAAGGGTAGGGGATCATGCAGTACATCTGGCGCGCGCCGCGAAGAAACTGGCGAAAACCGGGGATTCTCCTTTCAGGGCGCAGGAACATCTGGAGAAAATGGCGGAAACAGGGCAGGAAATGCTCCGCGCGGCGATTTCCGCTTTTATGGCAAATGACGCCAATGCGGCAAGGGAAGCGGCCGCAATGGACAGTAAAATTGATACGGAGCATAAAACCCTTACGGAAGATATTTTAAAAATGATGAAAAAAAATCCCGATCTTGTTAAAGGAGCGCTTCAGATACTTCATACTTCAAACCAGCTTGAACGGCTTGGGGATCATATCACCAATATTTGCGAAGCCGTAATTTACATGATCGAAGGCAAACATGAGGAGTTAAATGAGTAAAGAAGTCATCTTGATAATAGAAGACGATCCCGAAATACAGGAACTGCTTTCTCATTCAATGTCAAAAGAAGGCTGGAAAATCATTCAGGCAAAAAACGGAGAAGAAGGGCTTAAAACGCTAAAAACAAAAAATGTAAACTGCATATTGCTTGATATAATGCTGCCCGGCATCGACGGATTAAAAGTTTTAAAAAAAATAAAAGAGAACGAACAATACCGAAACATTCCCGTGATCATGACTACCGCAAAAGGCGAAGAAACCGACATTGTTACAGGTTTGGAACTTGGAGCCGATGATTATGTGGTAAAACCCTACAGCCCGAAGGTGCTGATTGCGAGAATTAGGGCGGGATTAAGGCGGCAGGAAGACGGCGCCGGTGAACCTTCCGCTACAGTGTGGCAGCAGGGAGAATTAAAACTTGACGCAGCCCGTTATGCCGCCTATTGCGGCGATAAACAGCTTGATCTTTTTGCCACAGAATTCGCCATTTTAAAGCATTTTTTATCTCATCCCGATATGGTTTTTTCGCGTAACCAGATTATCGCCGCGGTAAGAGGGCCGGATTATCCTGTTACCGACCGTTCCGTAGATGTGCAGATACTTGGACTTCGCAAAAAACTTGGAAAGGCGGGAGACATGATCGAAACAATACGCGGTGTCGGTTACCGTTTCAAGGCGCAGGAGTAATACATGACTGTTTTTAAAAAGAGTCTGCTTTTTCTGGGCCTTGCCGCTCTTGGCTTCAGCGCGGTTCTTGTGATTTTTTCAATGGTGTTTATGAATTCCCTTTACTATGAAATAAACACGGAAGGATTGAAAAACACATCAAGGTCCCTTATGCAGGCAATCGGAAAAGAAAAAATCCTTGAGATATTTACAGCTAACGAAGGTGAATTGTTTAACTTGCCTGTAAGCGCCGACGGCCCTTACCGCCTTACTCTTGTCGATACGTCAGGCGACGTACTGTATGATTCCCATATTACAGAAAGGCTTGTGAATCACATTGACCGTGAAGAAGTAACGGAAGCTCTTGAAGGCAGGGAAGCAAGCTCAAGGCGCAATTCCGTCAGTACCGGAATGAAAATGATCTATTATACGCTGCCTGTTACCGATACGAACGAAAAAATAATCGGAGTTTTCAGGCTTTCATTTTCAATTCCGGGATTTGGAAGCCGGGTTTCTCCGATTATCCTGCCTTTTGTAATTTTTTCGTTTATAATGGCCGCCGCCGCTTTTTCCGCAATTCTGGCATACTCAAGTTCTCTTGCCGCATCTATCGGCAGACTGGTAAACATCACGCAGGCCGGGGCATCCCTGCTGTCAGGCCCCGACGCGGGATTCCCTGTCGCGCCGGAATTTCAAAGTCTTGAAAAAGCCCTGCGCTCGGTAACTGCGGAATTAAATTCGCGTATTGAACAGGCAAAGGCCGAGGGAAACCGGCTTGAAGCGATTCTTAACGGAATGTCGGAGGCTGTGTTTGCTGTAGATTCCGCCCTTAAACTGCGTCTTGTTAATCCCCGCGCAAAGGAGCTTTTTTTTATCGGAGACCGCGATGTAAATAAACTGTACCTGCTTGAAGCGACTCATTCCGCGGAACTGGAAGACGCCGCGAAAAAAGCGCTTTCATCTGACACGGCTTTGGAGATGGAACTAACTCTCCGTACGGGCGCGGAACAGAATTTTCAGGTTTTCGCCGCCCCTCTTCGCAACTCGAACGGAGGAGGAGTTGTTCTGGTTTTGCAGGACATTACGCGGCTTGTAAAACTTGAAAGAATACGCAAGGATTTTGTCGCGAATGTCTCACATGAACTTCGCACCCCGATACAGCTTGTTAAAGGCTTCTCGGAAACTTTACTTGATATTGCAAATGACTCCAAAATAAAAAACGAAGATAAAAAACAGATGGTTCATTTTATGGAGATTATCCGTAAAAACGCCGGTATAATGGAAAACCTTACCAACGATCTTCTGGTACTTGCGGATATTGAAAATAATTCTTCAAACGGACGTGAAACGGAAGAGGTCAATGTAAAATCACTCATTGATGAAGCGATTTCTTCCGTAGAGCCGCAGGCTAAGAGAAAACAAATTGAAATTATTACGGAATGTCCCGAAGACTTAAGCGCAAATCTTCACGGTTCATTTATTATTCAGGCTTTGATCAATCTGACAGATAACGGCATCAAGTATTCATCATCCAAATCTAAAATATGGGTAAAGGCGTACCGTGAAGGCGAAGAACTGCTGCTCGAAGTGCGTGACAAGGGAATAGGGATTCCGTCTGAACATCTGGAGCGTATATTTGAAAGATTTTACAGAGTTGACCGCGCAAGAAGCCGCGAAGCCGGAGGCACAGGGCTTGGGCTTTCCATTGTCCGGCATATTGCCCTGCTTCACAAGGGAAAGGCCGAAGTGGAAAGCCGCGCAGGCGAAGGCTCTGTTTTCAGAATCAGATTACCTATTCAAAAGAATCAAAATCCATAATTTCGAGTAACTCTACCGTAAAAATCAGCGTTGAATAAGGCGGAATGACATTTTGGGCTCCGTTTCTGCCGTAAGCCAGACTTGACGGTATAAAAAGGCGGTATATGCTCCCGACACCCATCAGCATCAAACCTTCTGTCCATCCCGGGATTACCATTTCCATCGGTATAAACGCGCCGTCATTGCCTGAATTGTCAAAGATGCTGCCGTCTATAAAAGAGCCTGTGTAAATTACCCTTACCGTTGAATCGGCCTGCGGTTTTTCTCCGTTTGTTTCTACAAGGACTTCGTACTGAAGACCGCTTGGCGTTACATGAACTCCCTGCCGCTGGCTGTTTAAAGCAAGGAACGCTTCTTCGCGCCGGCGGCTTTCTTCCGCAGTTTTTTCTCTTGCGTAATACATTGCCGTTTCAACTATTTCTACCGCTTCCTGTCCGGTGAACAGCGGTTCGCCGTTTTCAAGCATTACCCTGAAACCTTCGGTAAAAGCGTCATAATCAAATTCCAGCGGCACGGTACTTAGGTTTGATCCAAACAGCATACCGAAGGCATAACTTATACGGGCTGTTTCGTCAGCCATATCTATGTCTTCCTGAATGGCCTTTGCGTGTAAAGCAAACACGGAAAAAAAGATCAATGCCGGAATTAATATCTTCTTCATTTTTTATTCTAAAATACCAAGAAGTTCTACCGTAAATATCAATGTTGAATACGCGGGAATTGATCCCCATCCTCTGGAGCCGTAACCTAACTCCGACGGTATATAGAGGATATACTTGCTGCCTACGCTCATTAATTGCAGCCCTTCGGTCCAGCCGGGAATGACCGCATTAAGCGGGAATTCTACCGGTTCTCCGCGTTCATAGGAGCTGTCAAAAACAGTTCCGTCTATCAGCTTGCCTTCGTAATGCACTTCTACATAACTGGAATCTGAAGGTTTTGTCCCCTGTGTTTGTGTGATAACCTGGTATTGCAGACCGCTCGGCGTTATTATGACGCCTGGTTTTTTGCTGTTTTCGGCAAGAAAAGCGTTTTCTTTTTGAATTGCTTCGGCGTTTTTCTCTTCTGTCATAGCATTATAAGCCGTTTCTATTAAATCAATGGCTTCTTCCATTGTAAAACGGGTGTTTGCTCCTTTCAGACTGTCATTAAAGCCTTTTAAAAATTCATCAAAATTAAGGTGAATGCCTTCCATCTCAAGGGTTTGTTTTATGTCTGAGCCCAGATTCATGCCCAGAGCATAGGATGCGTCCCTGTCAAAGTTTTCTTCTCCCGACAAGGAACCGGATTTGTTGTTTTTGCAGCTCCAAAGATTGAAAAATACAAGTAAAACTGCCAAAAAAAATATATATTTGTTCTTCATTGCTACAGTATAGTTTGTTTTGGAACTTATGAATAGGGCAAGAATTGTTTAAAAAATCACCTTTAATAAAGCTCGTTAAAAACGATAAACAACCGTAAAAAAAATTCCTCTCATAATAAAAAAAGCGGCGTCTTAACGCCGCTTATCTCCGATTACGCAACATACGCTTTTAACTTCCTTGTCCGCAGGGGATTCTTAAGCCTTAGAATAGCCCGCTCTTCTATCTGCCTGATACGCTCCTTGCTTAGGTTATAAAGAGCGCCTATTTCTTTGAGCGACATCGCTTTGCAGCCCAGACCATAATGACAGCGGATAATATCGGCTTCATTTTTATCAAGAGTTTCCAGCGCGTCATTAATTGCGATCTTCATAAAACTGAACTCAATATCTTTGTCCGGAGTTTTATAGTGGTTATCTGCAACAATGTCTTTTAGATCGCTGTCGCCGTCTTTAGTCAGAGGATTATCAAGTGAGATAATCTCCCTGGAGATATTGATAAGGTCGTTGATATGCTCTTTATCCATGTTTAAAAGCTCGGCTATTTCTTCGATTTCTTCGTCAAGAGAATAGTGCTTTTTGATAATTTTTCTTGCCTTCTTGATTTTGACAAGTTCGGCCGCCCGGTTTGCGGGAAGCCTAATCAAGCTGGCTTTGTCATAGATAGCGTTTATAATGGACTGGCGAATCCACCACACGGCATAAGAAATAAAGCGATAACCTTTTTCAACATCAAAACGATCAACTGCCGTTAAAAGACCGGCATTTCCTTCTCCGATTAAATCTTCAAGGGGCAGTCCCAGCCCTTGATAATTTTTGGCTACATTGATAACAAAACGCAGATTGGAATTTACAAGTTTTTCCCTTGCAGCTTTATTACCAGCCGCTGCCTCACGGGCAGTTTCAACCTCTTCATCGCGGTTCAGCATCGGGATACGGTTCATTTCCCTGAGGTATAAAGCGAGGTTACTTTTTGTTTCTTCATTTTTCAATTTATTCATAATTCACCGCCTTTTATACATAATTAAAGCAATAATCATGCCAAGTTATCCATAATTTAAATCAGCCAAATTTCTGAAATATATGACAATATTTGACAAAAACAGCCGTATTTTGTCATTAATTTGATAATTTTTAACTTTTATTAATTAAAAACACGGCAATTATGATACATGGGTAAAAAATATCCGGTAAACTGTATCATTTTGACACACTCAACCCTTCAATTCGAGCTATTGATTAAATTGTAAAAACCTAATAGTATTACAACTGAGTGTGATAAATCGGTTATTTCACCGGAATTCAATAAATTATTTAAAAATTAGTTAAAATTAAAAATTATTTAAAAAAAAGGAGGATAGGAATCATGGCTTCTGCGCCGGAATTGGTTGTGGATGAAGAAAAAATCAAAAAAGCCATACAGTCCGGGCTTCCGTTAACAATTACCACATATACACTTCCAAAAGAAATAGAAATTTACATAGAACAGATCATTTTTGCGTTTCTAAAGCAGATGGATCAGATTAAATTAAAAGATTATGTAGTTTACTGTGTGCATGAACTTGTAACTAACGCAAAAAAAGCCAATACAAAACGGGTGTATTTTCTGGAACGCGGTTTGGATATTAACGATCAGAATGATTATGATTTGGGCATGAAAAATTTTAAGGAAGAAACTCTTGGTAATATAGCCTATTATCTTCAATTGCAAAAGGAAAAAGGTCTTTATATAAAAGTTATCCTTCAAGTTAAAAATAATACAATTTATATAGAAATACGTAATAATATTAAAACCACTAAAACAGAACAGCTCCGTATTCATGATAAAATGGCGAGATCAAGGCAGTACAACAATCTGGATGACGCTCTTTCCCATATACTGGATGACTCCGAAGGCGCCGGATTAGGACTTGTAATCCTTGTTCTTATGCTGAAAAAAATCGGCCTTGATGATAACGCTTTTTCCATCTCAACAACCGACAAATATACGGTTGCTTCCATTTCCATACCGCTGGATCAAACTATGGTGGAAAATTTATCGGCGCTTTCAGGTGAAATCGTTGAGAGTGTCAACAGTCTGCCGCAGTTTCCGGAAAACATTCTGTCAATTCAAAAACTTATTAATGATCCAAACTCGGATATGCCGGTAATAGCCAGACATATTTCAATGGACCCGGCGCTTACAGCCGATTTATTAAAAATTGTAAACTCCGCGCAGTATATGCTGTCAAAAAAAGTTGATAATATTTCCGAAGCTGTAAAAATGATCGGCATCAAAGGAATAAAAAATCTTCTTTATTCCTACGGGACGCAGAAAGTACTCGGCGATGATACGGCGGAAAAGAAAAAGCTTTGGGAACATTCATACAAAACGGCATTTTATGCCTACAACATTGTCAAGAATTTCAAGAATGACAACAGCCTCCTTGATGACGTATATGTCTGCGGAATTTTGCACGATATGGGAAAAATCGTATTTTCCAACATACACCCGGATTTACTGGAGAAAATAAAATCATTTTGCACGGATAAAAAACTTCCATCGTCAACATTCGAGAACCTTTACGCGGGAATGAACCACGCCGAGATTGGCGCAATGATTGCGGAAAAATGGAATTTTCCGGACAGGCTGATAGCGTCAATCCGCTATCATCATACTCCCGAAGACGCTCATCCTGAGTTTAAAAACCTTGTCGACGCGGTATACCTTGCCAATATGTTCTGCGAGTATGAAAACGGCAATGTAACTTTTGATCAGTTTGAGACAGGTTCTCTTGATAATTTCGGGATTCAAAATAAAAAGCAGATCGATGGTTTGCTTGAACGGCTTTCCAAAGGCTTCCAAAAAGAAGCGCAGGCGCAGCAATAATACCGTTGAGTACGCGCCTTTATTTATGATATATTAAATAACTTATGTTTCTTAAACGCCTTACCATTCTCGGTTTTAAATCCTTCGCAGATCGTACGGAGATCGAATTCAGCGACGGAATTACCGCCCTTTTGGGCCCTAACGGCTGCGGAAAATCCAATGTTGTGGACGCGGTCAAATGGGTTTTGGGGGAACACGCGATAAAATCCCTGCGGGCGGAGAAAATGGAAGATGTCATTTTTAACGGAACCGAGGCCCGCAAACCTTTAAATGTGGCGGAAGTAACCCTGAGTATCGCAAATGAATCCGGGCTTTTGCCTATGGATATGCCGGAAATTGAAATAAAAAGACGGCTCTACCGTTCAGGGGAAAGCGAATATTCCATCAACGGGAATCATGTACGCCTTAAAGATATAAGGGAGCTTTTCTGGGATACCGGTATCGGCAAGACGGCTTATTCTGTAATGGAACAGGGAAAAATCGACCAGCTTCTTTCGTCCAAGCCTGAGGAACGCCGCTATCTTTTCGAGGAAGCGGCGGGCATCACTCGTTTCAAGGAACGCGGGGCGGAAGCGGAAAGAAACCTTGCAAAAACCGAAGAAAATGTCCGCCAGATTGAATTGATCCTTAACGAGGTTAAACGCTCGCATGACAACCTTAAAATACAATCCGAGAAAACCCTAAAATACCGCGCCCTTCGGGATGAGATTTTTAATTATGAGCTGGATATTCAATTGCTGCGGCTTAAAAATTTCAAATACGAAAAAGATGAACAGGGCGAAACCTTGAAACGGAGGACTGCCGACCGCGACAGAATCCGCGCGGAAATGGAAGCGGAAAACAGGGCGCTGGAAACAAACATGGATGAAGTCAACTCCATGGAAGCCCGCCTTGTGGAATTACAGAAAAATATTTACGGGCTTGCTTTGGAAAAAAACGCGCGGGAAAACGAGATACGCCTTTTCAATGAACAGCACAGCGAAAATAAAATAAAGATAGGGCAGAATGAGGAAAGAGAAAAACAGTCTGTCCGAAAAATTGAGGAATTGAACAATGACGCCGCAGGCCAGGATGCTGTAGTCGATGATCTGCGCAAACAGTGCGAAAATATAGAAGAAAACATCCGTTCTTTTGAGGAAAATATTCAGCTTTCCGCTTCCCGTATCAGCGAGAATGAAAAAGAAGTACACAGGGCGGAAGATGAAATACACAACATTGAAAATGAAATCACCGCGCTTGAAAAAGACCTTGCAAAAATAACCGATGACATTGTTACCGAACTTGACGCGGGATTGAAAAAAGCGGGCTATTCGGCGGCTGAACGTAAAAACGCCGAGGAAGCGCTGCATGAAACTCTGGGACGCCTTCGCGCTGTTCTCGGCGGCAGGGAAGCGCTTCTTCGCGACCTCGCTGCCGCAGCCGGTTCATCCGGCGTGGACGCGCAGGAAATAAAACGTATCGCGGAAAATCTTGCAAACAGCCTTGCAGAAGCCGCCGCGGATGCGGAAAAAGCCGAATCTCTTTATCAAAGTTACCGCGAACACTCTCCCTCTTTTATTGACGAATTCCTGGCTCCTCAGGGAATCATCACAAGGAAGCGCGCGCTGGATGCCCAGATCAGAAGCGCGAAAGACAGCATTGAAGAGCGCCGGCAGCGGACAAAAAACCTGCGCGGCGAAAACATCAATCTTCTGGCGAAAATTGACGAATACCGCGCAACTCTTGAAAACCTGAAAGTCAACCGCGCGCAGATGAACGCGCGCGCGCAGTCCGCGGAAGAACAGGCAAGGCTGATAAGAAGAGAACTGTCCGGGCAGGAGGCTCTGTTAAAAGGCATCCGTGACGAACTTTCACTCAACCGTAAAAGGCTTGAAGAAATTGACGGGCGCATTGCCGCCATTCAGGGAGAAATTAAAGGTATCGAAGAAAAGACTGTCGCTTTTACCTCGGAACTGGAAAGACTGGAAAAGGATATTCGTAAAAGAAATGACAATGTCGCGGGCAGGAAAGAAATTATCAACAAGCGCATGACTGAGCTTTCCAAAGTACAGGAAGCTCTGGAAAAGATACATCTTGAACTTGCGCAGACAGAAACGGAAATTAAAAATATTCAGGAGAATTTTCGGGAAACTCATTCAAGGGATTTAATGGAGTTCGAGGAACGTATTTTTACCATTACGGCCGCTCCCGCCGAACTGCGCGAAAAATTAAATTCGGCGCGCGGAAAAATGAAGGAGCTTGGTTCTGTAAACCTGATGGCTCCGGAAGAATTTACGGAAACAAAGCAGCGTTATGACTTTCTCACCAACCAGATGGCAGACCTTGAAAAGGCGCGTAAAGACCTGGAAGATTTAACATCGGAAATCCGACAGGAATCTTCGGCTTTGTTCCTTGAAACCTACAACCGCATTAAGAAAAATTTTCACAATATGTTCCGGCGGCTTTTCGGCGGCGGACGCGCCGAGCTTCGGCTTTCCGACCCAAATCATGTTCTGGAATCCGGCATTGAGATTTTCGCGCAGCCGCCGGGAAAAAAACTGGAACATTTAAGCCTGCTTTCCGGCGGCGAATGTTCAATGACGGCGGTCGCCCTTCTTTTCGCCACTTATATGGTAAAACCCAGCCCTTTCTGCCTGCTTGACGAAATTGACGCCGCTCTTGACGAGCAGAATGTCGGGCGTTTTGTGCACCTGCTGCGAGAATTCAGCGATACAAGCCAGTTCATTATCATTACGCATAACAAAAAAACCGTTACGGGAGCGGGAACTCTTTTGGGCGTTACTATGGAAGAATCGGGGGTAACCAAGCTGATTGCCGTGCGTCTTGAAAACGAGGAACTGGCAATCGTGGAAGGTCCGCCTCCCCAGAACGAACTTTGGGATACGGACGGTAAATTTGAAGATGAAGATATCCCGCCGGAAGAGGGCAGGGAACTGCCAATCGGCATAAATGATCCAAAAAAAGTAACAAAAGAACAGTTAAGGCCGATAAGGTCAAAAACAACATAGAAATGCCTAAAAAAAGAAAACTTTACAATATTTCCTTGACATTTTTCCGAAATACTTGACAAAAAAAAAGCAAAATTGTAGAGTAGCTTTAGAATTGATAAGGAACGTACTGGTTCTTTTACCGGTCAAATACAGCAAAGGCGCTGTGAACCTTTATCCGTGGACATAAGTCCGTTGGTCGCGGTTCATAGCGCTTTTTTTATTGTCGGTATGGAATAAAAAACAGTATCAGGCTGCAAACCTGCCGGTAACATTTTTACAGGGAATAGTCAGGAAACAGCGTTTCCTGTTCGATATAAACTACGCGGTCAAACACTGCGTTAATTAGGAGGATAAATATGAGCAGTATTCCGAATTTATTTGGAAGTATGGTCTTTAATGACGAGGTAATGAAAGTACGGCTTCCGAAGGATGTGTACAAAGCATTAAAGAAAACAATGTCGCAGGGTACGCATTTAGAACTTGACATTGCCAATGTTGTCGCCAATTCAATGAAAAACTGGGCGGTTGAGAAAGGCGCGACACATTTTACCCATTGGTTTCAACCCATGACCGGCACTACAGCGGAAAAGCACGACAGTTTTATTTCCCCTTCCGGAGACGGGAAAATCATCATGGAGTTTTCGGGGAAAGAACTTGTCCGGGGCGAACCTGACGCTTCCAGTTTTCCGTCCGGTGGTTTACGCGCCACTTTTGAGGCGAGAGGCTACACCGTTTGGGATGTAACTTCGTACGCTTTTATCAAAGACGGAACTCTGTGTATACCCACCGCGTTCTGTTCATATTCAGGCGAAGCTCTCGACAAAAAGACTCCGCTTCTCCGTTCAATGGAAGCAATCGACAAACAGGCAATCCGCGTACTCAAACTTTTCGGCGACACAACGGCGAAGCGCGTCCTTACAACAGTCGGCCCTGAGCAGGAGTATTTTCTTATAGACAAGGATGTGTTCCTTAAACGCCCTGATCTGATCTACACCGGCAGAACTCTGTTCGGCGCAAGACCGCCGAAAGGGCAGGAACTTGAGGATCACTATTTCGGCGCTATCAAACCGAGAGTGTCCGCTTTTATGAAAGAGCTTGATGAAGAACTCTGGAAGCTCGGCGTATACGCAAAGACCAAGCACAACGAAGTCGCTCCCGCGCAGCACGAGCTTGCGCCGATTTTCTCGACAACAAACATCGCCACAGACCACAATCAGCTGACGATGGAACTTATGAAGAGCATCGCTAACAAACACGGGCTTGCCTGTCTGCTTCATGAAAAACCGTTTGCAGGAGTTAACGGCAGCGGCAAACACAACAACTGGTCAATCTCGACCGACACAGGCATAAACCTGCTTGAGCCCGGCGACACGCCGAATGACAACGCTCAGTTCCTTCTGTTCCTCGTAGCTGTTATCAAAGCTATAGATGAGTATCAGGACCTTCTGCGCGTTTCTGTCGCAAGCGCGGGAAACGATCACAGGCTCGGCGCGAATGAAGCGCCTCCCGCTATTGTGTCCATGTTCCTAGGCGAAGAATTAACGGAAATTATTGAAGCAATTGAATCCGGCAAAGGCTATAAAAACAAAGAGAAACTTGATATGGAGATCGGCGTATCTGTTCTGCCGCATTTCCCCAAAGACACAACAGACCGCAACCGGACTTCTCCGTTCGCGTTTACCGGCAACAAGTTTGAGTTCCGTATGCTCGGCTCGGCGTTCTCAATCAGCGGACCGAACATCGTCTTAAACACAATTGTAGCCGAATCTTTGCGTCAGTTTGCTGATACTCTTGAGAAATCGAAGAATTTTACCGGAGACCTTGCCGCGCTGATCAAGAAAACAATCAGCGAACACAAACGGATTGTTTTTAACGGCAATAACTACGCCGAGGAGTGGGTAGTTGAGGCTCAAAGGCGCGGATTGTCTAACCTTAAAACAACCGTTGAAGCGCTTCCTGAGTTTATTTCCAAGAAGAGCGTGGAACTGTTTACCAAACACCATGTTTTTTCAGAAACGGAAATTCACTCACGTTATGAAATACTTATGGAAGGATATTGCAAAACCATCCATATAGAAGCGCTTACTATGGTAGATATGGTCAAGGGAGATATTTTCCCCGCCTGCATAGATTACCAGAACGATTTAACAAAACTTCTTCAGAAAAAGAAGGCAATGGGTTATTTTGACGCTTCACTTGAGGAACATCTGGTCGGCGATATATCAAAATTGTCCGCCTGTCTGCTCAAGAAATTGTCGGATTTGGAGAACGTGCTGCTGCAGACCAAAGAAGAAAGGGACATTGCGTCTCAGGCGCGTTTTTACCGTGAAAAAATATTTGCCGCGATGCTGGAACTCCGGCTTGCCGTTGACGAGCTTGAAACGCTTGTGGCGAAAAAACACTGGCCGTTCCCGACATACGGTCAGATACTGTACAGCGTAATTTAATCTGATCATCTAAACGGTCAGGTTTTAAACAACACACAAAGGCGTGTGTTCTTCTTATAGGGAACATGCGCCTTATTTTTTTAGGAGGATTTTTATGATTGAATTGTTTGAAGTGTTTGAAGGGTTTTCGCCATTTGACACAATTTGGGTACTCATAGCCGCCGCCCTTGTATTCTTTATGCAAGCCGGCTTCGCTATGGTAGAAACAGGCTTTACCCGGGCAAAGAACGCCGGAAATATCATCATGAAAAATTTGATGGATTTTTCAATCGGCACCCCGACCTACTGGCTTGTAGGGTTTGGTATAATGTTCGGAACCGGTACGTTTATCGGCGGTTTTGACCTTGGGGTCATGAAGGATTACAGCTTCCTGGGATTAACTTTTCCCTTGCCCGCTTTCCTGATCTTTCAGACTGTATTCTGCGCGACAGCCGCGACAATCGTGTCAGGAGCTATGGCGGAGAGGACAAAGTTCTCGGCTTACTGTCTTTACAGCTTCTTGATCAGCGCTTTGGTTTACCCGATCTCCGGCCACTGGATATGGGGCGGCGGCTGGCTTGCCGAACTGGGTTTCCATGACTTTGCCGGTTCTACCGCTGTACACATGGTCGGCGGCGTAGCGTCATTAGTCGGCGCGGCAATTGTCGGTCCCCGTATCGGCAAGTATTCAGAAAAAGGCGAGTCACGGGCGATTCCGGGACACAGCCTGACGCTTGGCGCTCTCGGCGTTTTCATTCTTTGGTTCTGCTGGTTTGGTTTTAACGGCGGTTCCACTGTCGCCATGACAACCCAAAGCGATGTCTTCTCCGCCAGCAGTATTTTCGTTACGACAAACCTTGCGGCGGCTACATCCGCGGTCTTTACCATGTTCATTACATGGATACGCTACAAAAAGCCGGACGTTTCCATGACGCTTAACGGCGCTCTTGCCGGTCTTGTGGCAATCACCGCAGGCTGCGACGCTGTATCGCCGCTCGGAGCGTTCTGCATCGGCATTATAGCGGCTTTTGTGATCGTGTTCGGCATTGAGTTTGTTGACAAAGTATTGAAGATTGACGATCCTGTCGGAGCAATCGGCGTACATGGTCTTGCCGGAGCAGCCGGGACAATTCTTACCGGTGTATTCGCGCTTGACGGCGGGCTGGTATACGGCGGCGGATTGGCGATGGTTGGAGTTCAGGCTCTCGGCGTTGTTTCTGTAGCTGCATGGGTAGCGGTAACTATGGGTATCGTCTTTACGATAATCAAGAAAACAATGGGATTGCGTGTTTCACACGCCGAAGAGGTTGCCGGTCTGGATATTACGGAACACAATATTGAAAGCAGCTATGCCGACTTCATGGTAGCTACCGCCGGAGCGGATATCAAATCTTCCGATGCGGATACTGAGCCGGTTCCCGCCAATGTGGCAATTCCTGTTGTGAACAATTCTAAACCCGGTGCGAAGATGACGAAGATAACAATCATCACCAATCAGAATAAACTTACAAGGCTTCATACCGCGCTTGACAGCATCGGTATTACAGGCCTCACTGTTACCAACGTACTCGGTCACGGTATGCAAAAGGGACACACGGAATACTATCGCGGTTCTCCGGTAACCATTAAGCTGCTTCCGAAGGTTCAAGTTGACCTGGTTGTCTGCAAAATACCTCCGCAAACCGTAATAGACATGGTGAAAAAGACGCTGTACACGGGAAATGTCGGCGATGGAAAAATATTCGTTTCGGATATTGAAAATGTCGTTAAAGTCCGCACTGGAGAACAAGGATACGACGCGCTGCAGGATAACGAGTAACATTGCGTATTGGAATTATTGGGGAAATCTGATAAATCCAAACTATGACCGCACGGACAAATCTGTAAAGCGGATGTTCGTGCGGTTCACGTTAAAGTGTCTGTCTATAGCGGATACATTATAGACAGACTGCTTTTAATTTAAAAACTGTACGTCAGCGCCGCTTTTATGAAACTGTTTTTATTGTATTGTCCGAATTGCCCCTCTTTATTGCCGCCGAAAATACCGCACGAAAGTTCGACTGATACCGTATCTCTTGTCCAGATAAGCGCGGGCATTAACAGAAAATCACGGTCTTCAATTCCCCACAGGGTGGCAAACCTTAATTCAAGTTCGTCACGTAAAAATTTTTTGGAAAGAGCGGCTATGATTCGCGTGGAGGTTGCGTCGGTATCCGCCTCAATATCAGGCAATTGAGTATCAGGCTGAGTTTTATTAATTTTGTCATTCATAAGGCGGACAGATTCGTTAAGCTGGAAATTGAGATTAATGCCCCACACAAGATTGCGGTCAAAACCGAAAGACCAAAGAAGCGCGGGGTTATAAACACCGCCGTTATCGCCTTTTGAGTCTTCGGTGATATTCGCCGCCAATTCAGCGCGGATATTAAAACCGGCAAGCACCTGCGCCCAATCAACTCCGATTTGATGATAGGGATTGTATGCGTAATTTAAGTCTACTTGTGCATCTATAGTTTTAGGTATTTGAGATGGAATTCCGGGTGGTAAGCCGGGGATGGAGGGTATTGGAGTATATTCAGAGATGGTGATAGTAGTATCACCGGTAACAGCAGGTCTTGTTAATCGTCCGTAGTAATACTGCAAACCAATGTCTGCGGGACCTATGGTCGTTGTAAACCGTATTCCTGCCTGCGCGTATGTAAGCGTTGATATGTCAGGTTCATGTTTCTTAACTTTAGGTGTCGTTACCGTTGGCGATGGAATATTATACATATTTAATATTTGCCGGATCGGCTGAAGCTGAGCTTGAACCTGTGTTTGAATCTGATCTTTAACCCGATTCGGAAGGTCGTCCAGCTGTTTTACCTGATCGGGAGCCCAACGGCTGTCTTTTGGAGCGTAGCGCATCGGCTCAAATGTCGGTACGAACACGCCTTGGATTTTTGAGAAAGAGCCGATTCGGTATGAGACATGAATGAGGGGACGGGCTATTTTTTGATTCATTGGGTCGCTTAAATTGCTTAAATCCGAGTAATCCAATGGGTTGATCACATCCAGAGGGCCGAAGCTGTCTGCTTTGCCCCAGGTAAGTTTCCTTAACCCGCCTTCAATTTCAAGACCTCCGAAATACGCGCGGACATACGCTTCGTTAATTGAAACAGGCGAAGGTGATGTTTCAAAATCCAGGTTGATTACCCCTTCCGCAAACGATGTTCCTGCGGAAAAATTGAGTTTACCGGAGAATATATCGCCTAGGCTGACAATGTCTGTTCCTTCGGAAAAATCATCAACAAATCCCAACAGGGACGCGGAAACCTCTCCGCCTATAGAAACCGAAAAAGATTTATTCGCGCTGCCCGTACTGACGGCGTCATCATCGCCGAATCCGAACCCGAATTCCTGCGCGTAAATACGGCCGCATATAAAAACACATAACAATACAAAAAATATTTTCGGTTCATTTCTCATTTTCATCGTACTCTTCCGGTTTCAAGATAGGCGGTAGTAAAAACCGCTTCGGGTATCGGATCATCGTATTTGATAATCTCCATGAAAATTGTTGTCGATGTTCCCGCTCCGGCTGTGGATATTTTGGTCTGCATGGGCGTAAGGCGTTCCTGAACATCTTTAAAGTCTGACATTTCCATAACCTTTGCAAGTTCATTGCGGCGGTTGTACATTTCGCTTTTATATATCAGGAAATTTGTTTTGTCAATCCACGTAATTGTTTTGGAATACTGATAGGAACTGTCCTTCGGGACAGACTGAATCACATAACAAGGATTTCCGTTCAGCGTTTCCTCCCTCAGCAGCGTGTGGGTATCAAGAGAAATATCCCTGTCCATTGAAGAAATGTCGTCATACGAAAAATCCGTACCCATAAAACTGCCGCCGCTTTCAGAAGCCGCAATCCGCCGAACTCTCCCCAGACTTGGCAGGAATATCCAACGGTCGGAGCCGCCGGAAGCGGTATCCATAGTAAGAAACCGCGTACCCGCTACACTGGAAGGACGCTGGAACACAATCACGGTGCGCGCTCCGTTAGGGCCGTCCTTTGAATACTGATCAATAACCCGTTCCGTTGTGCCTCCGTCTTTCGCGGTAATCACCATGCGCGAGCGCGAAGAAATAGAATCAATCTTAATCCGGTTCTTTGCGGAGTTCACGATGGAAACGGCATCCTGCGCGTTCAGGAAACCTGCGATTAACATTAGCAGCGCCGATACGATTATTCTTTTCATTTAAGAGCCTCCTTATTTTTTATCATTATAGATAAACCTCGGCTTAATCACCAAAAGCAGAGCCGGTATTACGGTAAGACTGACAAAGGCGGTTATCAGCATGCTTAATGCGATAAGCGATCCAAGTTCCGCGATGATTCTGAATTGTGAAAAAGCCAGCACTCCGAATCCCGCGCCCACGGACAGCGCGTTGATCATAATGGCTTTTCCGCATCCGATAAAAGTACGCCTAAGGAAAGCCGGTTCTCCCGACTGATACTCATGCTTGAAAAATTCAATAAAGTGAATTGTGTAATCAATTCCGATACCTACCGCAAGACTGGAAATCAGGGCTGTTCCAAGATTGAGTTTGATTCCGATAAATCCCATCACCGCGAAATTGCATAGAATTGCCAGCGACAGCGGAACAGAACCGATGACTCCGGCAATCAGCGATTTATTTGAAAACGCCATGATGAGGAAAACAATAAACACAGAAATAAAAATTGATATGATTTGAGAGTTAAAAATCAAATCGGTAACCGCCATTTCATACGTTATGCCGCCGCCGATTATCACCTGTACATTTTTGGGAAAGTTCACGGCAATATATTCACTTATTATATCGATAACAGCCTGGGAATCCCTGCTTCCCGTTGTGCGCATCTGTACCATTGTTTTTATCGCCGTAGGCTCAAGCGGATCATTGGAATAACCGGAATCATCATCCCCGGCAAGCAGAACGAGATAATTCGCTATCAGGCGCTGAAGTTCCTCATGGGTTTCTTTGCCATAACGTTTGGGGTTTGAAGGGATTTCATAATATGCCATGCCCTCATAGTTGGTAAGGCGTTTCAGTTCCCTTACCAAATCGCTTCCGCTTAAATGCGGCGATTTCCCGGCCGCGCTGTCCAGAAACCGTAAAATATCCGCCGCGCTGTATTGGGTTATGCTAAAATTGTTTTCCCGCGCCGGCGTTTCACTGCTGTATGTATCGTTAAAACTAAAATCCGCGAAACCGAAACCGCCGAAAAAAAGATCATCAGCATCATTAAAGCCGAAACTATCAGCGTCGTTATACGACACAGTTTTTTGCAGTCCTTCCGGGCTTTCGCCGACATTGAACACCTGATTGATGCGCTTGATAATATCCGTAAAGCCGACAACCTTGCCTACAGCCGGAATATTTTCCGTAAGGTAAGCGGAAAGATTATCCACCGCCTGTAACACATCGGGGTGCAGAAGTTCTTCAGTAGTGTCAGCCGTAATCACCAGGCTTAAATCTTTTGATCCGCCGAAGTATTCGCGTATAAAACGGTCAGAGCGGCTTATGTCGGTCTCATTCTGAAAAAACTCAACCACTGCGTTATCAACGATGACCTTTGAAAGTCCGTACAATGAAATGACCACAGCCAGCGCCGCAAGGACGAGTACCAGTATTTTTCTCTGCGCAATGCCGGTTAAAACTCCGGCTATAGTGCTGTTAAAACGGCTTTCCGTCTGTTCTTTTTGCTGCGGTTGATGTAAATGTTCAGGCAGTACGCGCGGACCGCGAAGCAGGAACATTGACGGAATAAAAACGACCGCAACTGTAAAGGCGGCGATTACCCCGAACCCGGCGCAATACCCGAACTCCCTCATCGGGACAATCGGCGTGAAGCAGAAGGATATAAAACCCGCCATCGTTGTAAGAGCCGCCAGAAAAACGGGTTTTATCAATTTTTTTACAAGGCTTAAAACCAGATCGCGATGTTCATCAACAGTCATCGGTTTATTCCGCGTATCTTCCATGTAGTGGGTAACGATGTGAATACCGTATGCGCTGCCGACCGCAACCAGAATCACGGGCAGTATGGTTGTAATGACCGAAAGTTTTATCCCGAACAGCGCCGCCATTCCTATAGTCCAGACAACCGCAATGATAACGGTTAAAAACGGCAGGATGACAAAGGTAAAGCGCCTGAACGAAAAAAACAGCATCGCCAGAACCACAATGACAACTAACGGTATCAGCAGAAGGTTATCCGTAATTATTGATTCATTGATAATCGCGTTAATAATCGGCTGTCCCGTAAAATACACTTCCGCTTCGCCCGCAAATATTTCATCCGCAATTATACGGATTTTCTCGATGCTGCGCGTTACTTCCGGACGTGTAAAATCCGCGGTTAAGGCGTCAAGAGTAATAAGAATCTGCGCTGCCGAAAGATCATCGGAAACAAGAGAACCTCGGAATAAATCCCAAGACGCGATACGCCTCTTAAGTTCGGTAATCTCCTCATCTGTTCCCGAAAAATCTTCCGGCACCAGATCGGAAACGACAATACTGTCGCTGTCTCCGGTTATGTACTGCGTTGACATGATAGAATTGACGGATTTAACATATTCGGCATTTTCAATTGCCTGCGCGAAATCCTGAATTCGCTTTAAAAAACTCTTTTCAAAAACCGTCCGGTATGGGCGCTCAAGCCCGACCAAAATCATTACCTGCCCGCCGAAGGTATCATCAATATATTCCGAGATAAGTTTAACCTGATTTTTTTCGGGCAAAAAACGGATATTATTATTGTCCAATTCCGCGCGGGGAAGCTGGATACCCAAAAACACCGTGATAAGTGCAATAATACCAACCGCCAAAGCCGGATGTTTAAATAGCTTTTCCATCATTGATACTTATTCATACATAACCTACAATGTAAATAGAAAACTACATACAGTTTGATTAAATATGAAGTGTATCCTACACAACTCTGTGTATTGTTCGATACGCTACATTTACAATTAAAATGTAGGGGGAAATATGGAGAAAAAAGAAAACCGAAAAAGCCGTTATACCAAAATGGTAATACGCGAAAGTTTAATGGAACTTATGAAAGAAAAGTCGATTTTAAGCGTTTCCGTCAAGGATATATGCGAGCTTGCCGACATAAGCAGGTCAACTTTTTACGATCACTTTAAAGATCAATACGATTTATTAAAGCAAATTGAAGATGAAACCCTCGCCTATTTTGAGGATATGCTGATAAGGTATAAGGACAAGCAGACGAAAAAAGAGACCGGTCAAATGGTTGAAGAAATGCTTACCTATATTGCGGATAATGGCAATACTATCCATGTATTGCTGAGTGAAAACGGAGATATAGGTTTTCAGAAAAAATTGTTATACCACTTTATTATGCACAACCAGATAACAAAGTATTTTTCCGAGAAACAGGACGATGAAACAAAACCCTATTATTCCGTTTTTCTGGTGCATGGTTCTATTGGCTTAATTCAACACTGGCTGAAAAACAATATGGCGATGCCTGTTCCGCAATTAGCCGAGATGCTGATGAATTGGACGGAACATCAGATTAAATTGTAATTAGTGTCTGTCCACAAAGTCGGTTGCTTTGCGGACAGGTTGACAACTGCGGGTATAACCATTTATAAATTTTATAAGCTATGTCAATTTTGTTTTCAGGAGATTTCCACGCAAACGCGGTTAACGAACTTGGCTATATAACAAAAAACGCGCTGCTTAAAAAGTATGAGCAATCCGTATTTGACAAAATAAACTATCACATTATTCTGGGAGACGCGGGGTTTTTATGGCCGGGAAACGATGAAACCGACCGGTACAACTATAAAGCGCTTGCCAAACGTCCGTTCCCGATACTGTGTGTTATCGGCAACCATGAACCTGTTTTGGGACGCCCTGATTTGCCGGAGGTTGATATCGGAATAGGCGAAAACGTAATATTGATCAAAAATGAAAATCCCTTTATCGCGTACCTGAAACGCGGCAAAGCGTATAAAATCGAGGACTATAAATTTCTTGTTTTGGGCGGCGCGTTATCCATTGACAAAGATTTCCGTCAGCCCGGGAAAAGCTGGTGGGAACAGGAATACTGGGCCGAAGACGAGAAAAGTCAGCTCTTCCTTATGTTGGAAAAAAAGAAAAAGTTTGATTATGTTCTGACACATACCGGCCCCAGCAGAATAAACCTGACAATCAACCCGTTTAACCGCGCCGGTCTTTTGCCGAAATTTTTTGATCAAGTCGCCGTATTGAATGAAAACGTTGATTCAATAATAACCTGCAAACAGTGGTTTTGCGGCCACTGGCATAAAGACATATATTATTATGATGAACGCGTGAAACGGGGATATCAATACCTGTATAAACAGACGGCTCTTTTGGAAGATAATGAAGTTACTGTCGTTTAGAAACCTTGAAATGTGCGGCAGATAATTCCGGTAATTAACGTACTTCTTTCGCCACATCACAGATACGGCGCGCCATGTTTTCAAGTGAAACCTGTTCCATAACATGACCCAGCTCGTATGCAACGCGCGGCATTCCGTAAACAACGGCGCTTTTTTCGTCCTGACCGAGCGTCATTCCGCCTTCTTTGTAAATTGTTCCAAGATGCTGCGCTCCGTCACGGCCCATGCCCGTCATAATTACTCCCAGCGCATGATTTTGATACGCCATTGCAACCGACGCAAAAAGCACGTCAGCGGAAGGCCTGTGGCCTGAAACAAGCGGAGCGTCAGAAAGATGGACTACAGCGCTGCCGATGCCTTTCTTTTCCACCTCAAGATGCTTATTTCCTTGAGCGATAATTATCAATCCGGGACGGATTACATCACCGTCTTCGGCTTCTTTTACATCCAGCGGACAAATACGGTCAAGACTCCTTGCAAACTCATTTGTAAAGCCCGCCGGCATATGCTGCACTACCAAAATGGGAACTTTTAAATCCGCGTCCAATTTTGAGAAAACCACCCGCAGCGCGTCAGGACCGCCTGTACTGATTCCGATAGCAATAATATCCGTCTTAGCCGGATTGCGCATCCGGGACGGAGGCGGGGCGGCTACGGCGGGAGCGGTAGAGATAAGTTTAAAATGAACCGCAAGGTCCGTTTGTTTTTCGCTGGGAGTTTTCGGTTTATATTCCGAAGGAGCAAGAACTTTTTTACCTTTTGTTTTACGGTATGTTCCGCCGTAACCAAGGAGCATGCCTACAAGAGTGTCTTTTACAACATGAATATCCTCTGATACAGACCCCGAGGGCTTTTGAACGAAATCACTTGCGCCCAGAGAAAGGGCTTCCATTGTAATTTTCGCTCCGCGGGCGGCAATAGACGAAAGAATAACAACAGGAATATCAATCCCCTGTTTTTTTCGTTCCTGTAAAAATTCAATGCCGTTCATTTCCGGCATTTCAAGGTCAAGAACAATAACATCAGGAGAAACACGAGGAATCTTCTGTAAAGCGAATATGCCATTCATCGCTTTTTCCGCTACAGCCAAACCCGGCGTGTCTTCGATCATACGTCCGATTAAATTACGCATTAACGCCGAGTCATCAACAATTAATACAGATACTTCATCCGCCACAATTGTCTCCTATACGTTCTTTCTATAAAGAGTCGCCCATTCGGTTTTTAAGAATTCAAATTGAGTTTTCATGCCAAACAGGGATTCGGAGTGTCCGATAAACAAGAAAGATTTTGGCGCCATAGAGTCCCAAAAACGGTTAATAACCGCATTTTGCGCCGCCTCATCAAAGTAAATAATTACGTTCCGGCAAAAAACGATATCAATGTTTCTCAACTGTGAATCGTTTTTTAGGTTATGATAGTCAAATTTTATTTTTGACTGAATATTTTGATGGATTTTATACCCGCCGTCCACCTTATCAAAGTATTTTGCAAGGTAATTATCAGGAATTCCGACAATCCGGCTTTCTGCGTAAAAACCTTCTTTCGCGGTCATTAAGCATTTAAGTGAAAGATCGCTGGCAAGTATTTCATAAGTCCATGATGAAGGCAGAATTTCGCTTAATAACATGGCAATAGTGTAAGGTTCTTCTCCGGTGGAACATCCGGCGCTCCAGATTTTGATAACGCCCGGCATTCTTTTAATTTTCATTACTTCAGGAATTACATATTTTTCCAGCGCGTCAAATTGAGCCTGATTTCTGAAAAACCGCGTTAAATTCGTTGTAACTGAATCCAGAAAACTTTTGAGTTCTTCTTTATCTTTTTTAATTAAATTATAATAAGTTGTTACAGTATCAATTTTTTTTTCGCGAAGGTCTTCTTTTAACCTGCTTTCTAATATTGAGCGATTGGTGGGTGTGAAAGTAATTCCGCTTTCCGCGTAAATTAAGTCGCGGTATAATGCATAATTGGCATCATCAAGAAACACAGCATCTGCCATATTTACATTCTATGTGATTATTTTAATTAAGTCAATGGTTTTTGGCGATTTAACCATTTTTTGCCTAAAACCTTATTACTTCGACCATATATCTGATGTCGAAGCCGCTTTCAGCCACACGCCTCATTTCTATTACGAAAATCAGGGAATTTCCGGCAGAATCAATAAGCACTCTCTTTATGTTATACGAAGCTATCCGCTGCCGGACAATTTGCGGATTGCCGACAGAAAATCTGCTGGTCATTCCGTTTGGGTACTGAGTTTCCATTTCTATGTAAAAAGACGATCGGATACTCTGTCCGCTGCCTGTTATTGTCGGAACTAACCGCGCTTTGTAGCTGTTTCCCGAGATAAAGTCCCTAAAATTAATTGTTTCTCCCCAGTTCGGCGGATTTTCATCTCTGGAGATATAAAGGGGCTGCCCCTGATTCTGGAAATTTATATTATAACGGTTCACAAGACTTGAATTGTTGTTAAGAAGCCTGTAAAAAATCCCGGAACCGTCCTGTCCGGCTTTTATTGCGGCGTCCTGTGTGTAATTCACCGTACCGTTTGGGACAAAGTTATTGGTATCCATATTGACGACATATAATTCAGCCCAAGGCCTGAGAGAAGGTAATAAAACTCCGTATTGGCCGAACATATAAGTTCTGCCGTCCGGAGAAAAGCCCAGATCAACAAAAACGGCGGAATCTCCCGCCCATAAGGCAGAAACGCATATTAACAGGATTAATAAGATAGTCAATGGTTTTATTAATGACATAGAGTTCCCCTTAACTCTCATTATCGGTAATTCAATGTATGTCTTGAGAAATTATACTATACGGATTAGACTTGAGCATGACTCTTTCGGGAAGAAATGTCTTTTTTAAGATGGGAATTGTCTTCTGTTTATTAAGTACCCTTCTGGCGCTTGCTGCGTCAGTTTTTATAATTCCCGTTTATTCCTCAATTGAGGAGAATGTCCGCCATCCGGTGAACTTTTTTCAGACTGTTACCGGCTTGTTTACCAAAAGCAGCTATTTAGCCGTTCATTTTTCCTTGATTTTGGCTGTTTTGTTCTCTCTTGTCGCAATGATACTGGTTTTTTCCTTCTTTGAACGGACTTCGGCTCCTGAAATACTGTATATTTCCCTTTTTATTATTTCCTTGTCCTTTGAAATTATCCGTTTCATGCTCCCTTTGTATTTGATCTATAATTTTTCTTTCTTTTATCTGATTAACACCGCGAGAATACTGCTTTTTGCCAGATATTTCAGTATTTTTTCCCTTTTTACAGCCAGTATCTGCGCTGCCGGCCTTGAAGTACAGAAAATACGCAATATTATTCTGATATTGATAGTTACCGTCCTTCTCATTGTAATGGGTATCCCGATTGACACTCAAACATGGGATGCGGGCTTTAATATGGTCAGAGGTCATTCTTTGCTGCTTAATATGATTGAAGTTGCTGTTTTTATCGCTACAATCCTGACATTTTTTGTGGCTGTAAAAGTCAGGGACTCAAAGGAATACGCCTATATAGGGATCGGCGTTATTCTTGCCCTGACCGGCAGAAATATCCTTATCGGAACTGATAACTGGGCGGGCCCTGTTCTGGGCATTTTACTTTTGTCATTCGGGGTATGGTTTATTTGCTCAAAATTGCATAAAATACATTTGTGGCTGTAGTCCGGCAAAATACAGCGCTCAAATGGTTTCAAGAATTTACCGTTTTTTGCCGATATTGAATAACAATGTTATCTAAAAGAATTTTAACTTTTACTGTCTTATTGGCGTTAATTCTCTGTTCAACCGTGCAGGTTTATGCCATTTTTAATCCTGATACGGATGTAATCAACAGAAACGCTCCGGTTTTTCCGCATATGTTTTTTACAGAAACAATTAATAACTGGAAAAGGTATGAATCTTCCCGGCCTTATTGGGTTCAGACAAAGGAAGAACAGGAACTTGCCAACCGGTTGAAAGAAAATCAGGTTTCCATTCTTTTAAATAACGATATTCTGGCATATTACGGGCATCCGAATTCACGGAATATGGGAATTTTAGGGCGTTATTCGATTGAAGAACTTGACGTTATGCTGACAGCCCTTGCCTCCGAGTATGAAGCCGTAAGCGGCGGACGAAAAATTAAAAAGGCGTTTTACCTTATCTACGGGACTGTCTGGCCGGAAGGTGAAATCGGGATAATGAGAAGCGATACTTTAATGCCGTATATTGAGTACGGTTTAAAAAACGATATTCTGGTTTTTATCGATCATCAGATAGGCCGTTATGATCCGATTGATTCCCTTAAAAGGATTTTACCCTGGCTTCGGTATCCCAATGTTCATCTTGCCCTCGATCCCGAATGGCGCACTACAAAGCCGATGGTGGAAATCGGTCATGTTACCGCCGAGGAATTGAATACCGCCCAGCAGGTGATGGAAAATTACATTATCGAAAACAATATTCCCGGCGAGCGCCTGCTTGTTATTCATCAGTTTAATTACCAAATGATTAAAAACCGCGCCGATGTAAGAACCGATTTTAACAGAGTGAGATTTGTTCACTGCGCCGATGGTTTCGGTCCCCCTTCAATGAAACGCGATTCTTATGCTTTTAACGCCGCGGCTGCCAATATGCCGATTAAAGGGTTTAAACTGTTTTATAACTTCGGCATACCCGGCGCGGGCTACGACAATCCGTTAATGACTCCCAAGCAGGTGTACGAGCTTAATCCTCGCCCCCTTGTGATTATGTACCAGTAATTACGGGGCAGGTTATTTTTTTCTTGATTTAATCTTGAAAACCAGCAGAAGTATTTTGTAGTAAAGATAGGGAAATAACCTGAAAAATTTGTATGGTTTCTGGAAGCAGTAGCCTATCCATTCCAACCCTTTATTAAAAGCGGCGCGTGAAGGATGTTTTTTCTTCTCCGCAAATACATCAAAAATATCGCTGCACCAGAGTCTCATGCCCTTCCCGACAGAAGCGTTGTTTCTTGAGAGCCACCGTTCTTTGCCCCGTATGCCCTTGCCTGCCAGAAGTATAGAGGGAGATGCTTTTTTTATAGCCTGAATGATGGTCGCTTCTTCCTGCCGTTTGAAATAACCGGGGAAACGCCCTACGACACGCAGTTTGGGAAATGTCTGCTTGATATTTTTTTCTGTTTTGTGAAGGACCTTATTCTTTCCCCCCAGAAGGTAGCATGAATATTCCTTTTTTTCCAGAGTAGTCAGTACGCTTACAATAAAGTCGAAAGGCATATAGCGATACGCTTTTTCTCCGGTGAGAAATTTTATTCCGTTTACAATACTTTTGGAAATAGGGATTACAAGCGAGGCTTTTGTTACATAGCTGCGGTACTCGCCGTTTCTCCTTGCCCGCAATAAATCCCATAAGGAAAGAAGAACGATATTATGGCCTGTTTCGTCTTTTAATAAATCGTATACTACAGAGGCAAGCTGCTCCGGCGGAACAATATCGACAGGGACATCCAAGATACTTACCCTTTGTTTGCTTACACTTGTTTCAGTTTCCACGAATCTCTCTCCAATAATAAGATTTTGATTACAGCCGCGCAGTAAAGAGCGGCTGTTTCTGTCCGTAAAACGGTATCCCCGATTGTAAACGGCTTAAAACCGTTTTCCATAAAAAGGGAAACCTCTTTACCGGAAAATCCCCCTTCCGGCCCTATTGCAAAAGCCGCAATTTGGGGAACATTATTAAGATAACTATGCAGGCTTTCTTTTTCAAGACCCTGATGATGAAATAAAAGACCGAGTCCCCCGTTTTCAGGATCATCAAGCGCGGATTTCAATTTTTGCCAGTATTCAAAAAGCCCGCTTTCTGTCAGAGGACGGCGGATGGAAGTCGCCGTTTTTGAGCCGCTCTGCTGCCTTGCTTCCTTGATTATTCGTTCCCAGCGGGAAAACTTTTGCCCTGCCGCTTTGGCCTGCGCAACCGAAAACTCCGAAACAAAGGGAACAATCTCCGTAATCCCGCCTTCCGCCGCCTGCCGTACAATCAGGTCCATTTTATCGCCCTTTGGCAGCGCCTGGAATAATATGACGGGCGGCAAAGGGGAAGGCCCATTCAGACCGCTTGCCGCGGTTATATTTTCGTGAACAGCGCATTTGCCTGTCAGTACGCCATTGGCAACCGAAAGCACATTAACCAGAGTTTCTTCGCCGTTTGGAAGAAGGGCGGAAAAACTTCCGCCCTCTTTAAGACGCCGTACGCGGACAAGATAACGGTAATCACCGCCATCAAGCCGGACAATATCGTCTTTGTCCGGCTTTTTTTCCAGAATAAATTGTTTCACGAAGCCAATGACAGTTCGTTTTCCGCTTCTTCCTGTAATGCCTTTAATGTTTTGGCGTTACGTAAAAGGTTCTGATATTCACCGCTGTGCAGAATGTTGAGCGCTTCCTGTAATTGGATATCGTAATCAAGATCGTAAACCGGCGCTATTTCTGTCCGGCGCAGTTCATTCCTTATAAGCCGTTTAAGCAGAGATTGATCAAGATGGTATTCTTTTTCAAGAGCCGCGGCAAAAGCCTCGATCTGCGCTGTATTGGCCTGCGGATTTTTTTCGGCAAATTCGGGGATTCTGTTTGCGTTGATAAGTTCGTTCATTTTTATCGCGTCTTCCTCAGTGTAATCGGGAAAACTTACCTGGCGATCCGGCGGAATGCCGACTTTATCAATATTAACGTCACTCGGCGTAAAATAACGCGCGGTAGTTATTCTGAAACCTGTGTTATTAATCGGGTATACCTGCTGAACCGAACCTTTACCGAATGTGTTTTCCCCGACAAGGTAAGCCCTGCCGCGATCTTTAAGCGCGCCCGCGACAATTTCCGAAGCCGAAGCTGATGCTTTGTTTATCAAAACAATAACAGGAATATCGGGAGAAACATGAGTTGACCGCCTTGCGTTAAAATCGCGGTTTTCAGCCGGAATCCTTGATCTGGTGCGCACAACCAACCCGCCGTCCAGAAAGAGGTTTGCAATGTCTACAGCCGAATCGAGTCTGCCGCCGTAATTGTAGCGTAAATCCACGATCAGGTTCTTATAATTACTCGCTTTAAATTCATCAATTGCCTCTTTTGCTCTGTCCGCCGTCATCGGGGTAAATGTTATCAATTTTAAATAGCCGGTATCGCCGATCATCGCGTGCTTAACGGTCGGCACTTCTATGACAGCTCTGGTAAGCGTTACGGGAAATTCCATTTTTTCTCCGCGCTTTATCAGGAGTTTTACCTGTTCACCGGGCGTTCCCCTTAACATGGAAAGCACTTCGTCCATAGTGATTGTCTCGGTAGGTATGCCGTTAATTTCGATAATAAAATCGCCGGGATTAATACCCGCGCGCCAGCCGGGAGTGTCTTCAATGGGAGCCGCGACCTCAACCCACATCGGTTTTCCGTCCGGCCTTGGAGTTGAAGCCTTTGTAATGTGAAGTCCGACACCGCCGAAACTTCCCTGTGTTGTGTGACTTAAATCGCTCATTTCAGATTCCGATAAAAATACCGAATACGGGTCTTCAAGAGCGCCGAACATTCCGTTCATTGCGCCTTCAAAAATCGTTTTCGCGTCTACTTCTTCTACATAATTGCGGAGGATAAAATCAAATACATTCTGCATTGTGTTTATATAGCTGCGGGACTGCGCGGACGACGCTGTGTTATTTCCCTGCGCCGAAGCTGCCGGAATCAATGCAAAAGTAAACAGTAAACACAAAACTACTGATGCCGCAATCCACACCCATTTAAGTGAAGATTTATTTTGATTTATTTTCATGATAAACTCCTGTTATAATTATCCTATATATTGTACAAAAAAGGTAGTAACATGGGCAAGAAGATAAAAATCGGGAAAAAACTTACCGCGCTGATAATTTCATGTTTGGTATTTTTGGTGGTTGCCGGACTGCATTTGCTGGGGGTTTTTCAGTTCCTTGAGAATAAATCCTATGATTTTAGGGTCAGGTTTTGGGCGGATTCAATCTACAGCCGCCCGTCAGATGATATTGTTGTAATTCTGGTTGATCAGGACAGCCTTGACTGGGCGCAGCGGGAGCGCGGCTGGGGATGGCCGTGGCCTCGTCAGGCTTATGCCGAAATTGTCAATTACATGAATCTATCAGGCGCTAAATCCACCGCGTTTGACGTTATTTTTTCTGAACCTTCAGTGTACCGTAACGCAAAACAGGACGAGATAATCGACAATATGATTAATATTATTGAAATAGCGGAAAATGCCGCTGAGGGTGGTCAGCGCAGAGAGGCAAGAACGCTGTTCATGAACATTGTAGACGGTATGCGGAATTTGAGAGCCAGAGAGGATGATGAGTCATTTATAAAAGCGTCACGAAATTACGGTCATGTAGTGCAGGCTGTTGTTTTCAGTAATCAGACGGGGAGCGTTCAAACATGGCCCGCGGGTTTAAATGCGCCGCTCTTTCAGCCTGTCAACTTTGGCTCAATGCTGGGAAAATTCAGCGTAGGTGAAAATGAAAAGGGCCAGTTTCCCATTCAAAGACTGCGTGAAGCGGCCGGGGCTTTGGGGAGCGTTACCGGAAGTCCAGATTTTGACGGAATTATCCGCAGAATTAGGCTTTTTACCCTGTTTGACGGTAAAGCTGTTCCTGGGCTTTCCGCCGCTTCTCTTTTGGTTTCGGGAAAAGAAAGACAGGTTATTTACAATGAAAAATCAGATTCCATTGAATGGGGTGATATTTCCATTCCCGTTGATAAAAACGGCAATAGCCTTCTGCGTTTCCGCGGTCATTTAGACAGATATATTCCCTACTGGGCAAAGGATATTTTATTAAGCGCGGAAGCGCATGAACGCGGGGAAGAGCCTCTGCTGAAGCCTTCAAACTTTGAAAACACCCATGTTTTTCTGGGACTCTACGCGCAGGGGCTTTTTGACATTTTCAGTACGCCGATCTCTTCGCTGTACCCGGGGACAGGCTGCCATATTACCATGCTTGATAATATTCTTATGGGGGATTTTATCCGCGAAAGCAAACAATGGCTGAATCTGCTGATACTGCTTGCGGTTGTGCTGGTAGTGGTGTTTCTAACATTATTTTCACATCATATTCCGTTGTCTTTGGGAGGAACGATTATTATTGTCGCGGGAATTGTTGTCGGCGCTTTTGCCGCCTATCAATTCGGCGGTCTCTGGATGCCGATGGTAACCTATCTTGCCGGGACTCTTGTTTCTTTTATTACTGTAACTCTCTACAATTACGCTACAGAGGGCAGCCAAAAACGATTTATCAAATCCGCTTTTTCACAGTACCTTTCGCCCAAGGTTATTGAACAGATAATACACGATCCTTCCCAGTTAAAACTCGGTGGTGAAAAAAGGGAAATGACTGCCATCTTTACCGATGTCCGCGCTTTTTCCACAATCTCCGAGGCATTGGGAGACCCGGCAAAACTTGTAGAACTGCTCAATTTTTACCTGACCAGAATGAGCGACATAGTGCTTGATAATCAGGGAACAATCGACAAGTATGAGGGAGACGCGATAATCGCCTTTTTCGGCGCGCCTATTCACATGGATAACCACGCTTCGCTTGCCTGCCGCGCCGCCATAAAGATGAAAAAGGCGGAAAAAGAAATTAACCGCGAAGCGCTGGAGCTTGGGCTTGTTACCCGAAAAGTAACGGAAGCGTTAGCTGCAAAAGGAGCGATTTCTTCCGCTGACGATCCGCGCCCTCTTTTTACGCGGCTCGGCATTAATACCGGCGACATGGTTGTCGGCAATATGGGCACTCCGAACAAGATGGACTACACAATAATGGGAAACGCCGTCAATCTGGCGGCGCGGCTGGAGGGAGTTAATAAACAGTATAACACAGGCGGCATTTTGATCAGCGAATATACAAAGGATCATCTTGGTGGTGAATTTGTAATGCGTCCGTTAAGCAGAGTGCGTGTTGTAGGAATCAATACTCCGCTGCGGCTCTATGAACTTCTGGATATCGCATCTGACGCCCCGCCTGAATTGCTCCAAACTGTAAAAAACTGGGAGCAGGCTTTTAGTTTTTATGAAAAGCGTGATTTTTTGGCTGCCAAAAATATCTTTGAAACAATCTTCGTGAAAAACAGCGCGGATTTGGCGGCAAAAAAATATCTGGACAGGTGCGTTAAATACATAGCGTCCGCGCCTGATGAAAAAACATGGGATAACGGGGTGGATAATTTAACGGAAAAATGATAAAACATTTCTGAGGTAAAATATGAAAAAATGGGCTATTTTCCTAATAATAGGTTTGTCGGCTGCCGGATTTGCGTCCGCGCAGGTTTCAAGAGGCGGTACGCTGTATGTTGCGGTAAAATCGCTTAACCTAAAATCTTCCACCGGATTTTTCGCAAGTAACAGAGGAACTTTAAATTACGGAGACCGCGTTACAGTCCTGCAGGTCAGCGGTAAATTTGTGGAAGTGCGAAATTCTGCAAATTCATCAGTTTCCGGATGGACGCCTGCCGCCAATCTTTCCGCAAAACAGGTTGTTTCGGGAAGCTCAAGTTCCGCGTCAGCAAGCGAGATTGCCCTTGCCGGAAAAGGATTTAACCAGGATGTAGAAAATGCCTATAAAACAAAAGGGAACTTAAATTATGCCGATGTAGACAGAGTTGAATCGGTTACATTACGTGAAGCCGATCTTATGCGGTTTTTGGAAGAAGGCCGCCTTGCGATGGGAGACAACTAATGAAAACAAAAATATATATTATTTTGGCGATCCTTATTTCCTTTATCTGTCTGATATTATCATGTGAAACTATGGCGAAAGTCGCTGATGCAGGAGCGCAGATTGCGGGCGCGACAGGCGTTATCGATCAAAATACCGCTAACGCGATCAGCAATTCCAGCAGGGCGATAGGCAGCGTTGCGGAAGAAATAACTCCCGAACAGGAGTACTTTATAGGCCGCGCTGTTGCAGCGAATATTCTTTCTTCCTACAGACTCTATACCGGAAATCCCGCGCTTACTTCGTACCTTAACTATATCTGCGCCGCAATTACATTGAATTCTCCGCGCCCTGATGTTTTTAACGGCTATCATGTTGCAATACTGGACAGCAATGAAATAAACGCTTTCGCCACATCAGGCGGGCATATCTTTGTTACACGCGGTCTTGTCAACGCCGCTAAATCGGAAGACGCTCTTGCAGCGGCAATCGCCCATGAGGTAGCCCATATTCAATTACAGCACAGCATCAAGGCGATAAGGACAAGCCGCATCACTCAGGCGCTTATTGTAACCGGTACATCGACGGCGGGAGCGGCGTCAGGCATGAATGTTAATCAGTTAACCGATGTCTTTAACGAATCGGTCGGTGAAATAGTTCAAACAGTGGTAAACAACGGTTATTCTCAATCTCAGGAATTCGACGCCGACAATACCGCGCTGAGCCTTCTGGCTTCCGCCGGATACAGTCCGTCCGGTCTTACCGAAATGCTGGGTGAATTGAGAACTGTTCAAAGCAACACTTCCGGAGGGTTTAACAAGACACACCCGTCTCCTGCGCAGCGTATTACAAACGCGGAAAGATCAGTAGGCAGATACAGGGTTGCCGATACCAGATCATACAGACAGGCGCGGTTTGGTTCTACACCCAGGTAAACATTGATATTTTTTTTACTTCGATCTCACAGACGGTGTTGATTATTTTGATTTTGCCGTCTGTGTATCAATTTTATTGAACCAAATTAAAATTCCAAATGGTGAAACTTATTTTTTATGCAACCCGTTAATCATGTTTAATGTCAAAAAAGTATCTTGACAAAATCAAGAAATTTGTTAGAATTAGGAGTATGACAAAATCGCAAAATTTGTCACGAAGGAATTATGGCATTTGAAATTATATCAACAGGGAAAGCTGTACCGTCCGGAAGGGTTAGTAATAATGATTTATCGGCTCAAATAGACACAAGCGACGAGTGGATTCGTTCCCATACAGGTATCGGTAACCGTCATTTTGCCGAAAAAAACGCTGCATGCAGTGATTTAGCCGCGGAAGCTGCAAAAAACGCGCTTGCAATGGCGGCGGGATATACCGGTTCTGATCCGGCGGAAAGGGACAAAGCTTCGGCGGAGATTGCCGGAACAATTGATATGATTGTTTTAGCTACTGTTACAGCGGATTTTATAGGCACTCCGTCTACCGCCTGTGTTGTGCAGGAGAAAATCGGCGCTAAAAACGCGGCTGCGATGGATATTGCCGCCGGTTGTACCGGCTTTGTTTACGGGCTTGAAACAGCGTCAGGTCTTTTAAGTGTCAATAAAAACCGAAAACGCGCTCTTGTAATCGGCTCGGAAGTTTTAAGCAAGCTGATCAACTGGGATGACAGGGGAACTTGCGTTCTTTTCGGAGACGGCGCGGGAGCCGCAGTTGTCGAAAAAACAAGCGCACAAGGCAGAGGCATTCTACATTCAATTTTATGCGCGGACGGCTCGGGCGGCGAAAGCCTTGTTATACGCAGAGGCGGCTCGCGGAATCCGTTTATAAAAGGTGAAACAGTTGATTTGCCGGTTTGTATTGAAATGAAAGGGCAGGAAGTGTACAATTTCGCGGTAAAAGCGATAACCGATACCCTTAACGCTCTTATGGAAGCCGGAAATGTCAAGGTTGACGATATTGCGCGGATTATTCCGCATCAGGCAAATGCAAGAATAGTCCAGGCCGCGGCAAAAAGACTGCAATTACCGCTTGATAAGTTTTATCTAAATATAGAAGAATACGCAAATACATCCGCGGCATCGATTCCGATTGCGCTTGATGAAATGAACCGTAACGGCCAGTTAAAAAAAGACGACGTGATTTTAACAGTAGGTTTCGGCGGAGGCCTTACCTACGGCGGAAATATAATAATTTGGTGAGGATAAAATGAATAATAAAAATGTTGTGTATTTGTTTCCCGGACAGGGAGCGCAGTATTCCGGCATGGCGTTGGATTTACTTTCATCTAACGCTGTAAGTTCTCTTTTTAAAACGGCGTCCGAAATTTTCGGCAAAGACGCAAAAGAACTTCTAAATTCTGATGCCGACACTTTAAAGCGCACCGATGTTTCACAGCCGGCTATTACTCTCGCTAATCTTGCCGCTGCCGCGTACTTGGGTGAACAGGGATACGCTCCGGCCGCCTGCGCCGGTTTCAGCCTCGGCGAATATGCCGCGCTTGTAAGCAGCGGAATAATCGGCGCCGAAGATTGCCTGCGGCTTGTGAAGGCAAGAGGGGAAGCGATGCAAAAAACGTCAGACCGTCTCCGTGAGGAAGGCGGGGACGCCGCTCCCGGCATGGTGGCGATTATAGGCATTTCTCCCGAACAGGTAGAAGAATTAATCGCTAAATGGAAAGAAGCGGGAGTTAAAGACCTTTATGCCGCCAATATCAACTCGCCGAAACAAGTTGTTGTAAGCGGAACTGCCGCCGCGTTAGCTGAAGCGGAAACACGTTTTAAGGAAGCCGGAGCAAAGAGGGTTATACGCCTGCAGGTTGCGGGCCCTTTTCATTCGCCGCTTATGGCGGATGCCGCGGAAGCCTTTAAGCCTGTACTTGATACTGTTGCTTTCCGCGATCCGGCAGTCCCCATGTACTCAAATGTTACGGGCAAACTTGTCTCTTCCGGGGAAGAAGCGAAAAAACTCGCTGTTTTGCAGATAACAAGCCCGGTTCGCTGGGTGGAAGAAGAAACGGCAATCTCCGCCGCTGCCGCTAAAGCCGGCGTACAGGCCTGTCTTGAAGCCGGTCCCGGCAAGGTGCTTCAGGGACTGTGGCGTGACTGCGGAAGCGAGATTCCGTGTCATCCCGCCGGAACAGCGGAAGATGTCGGTAAATTGTAAAATTATTTGTTTGGAGGAAGCATGAGACTTGAAAATAAAAAAGCGTTAATTACGGGCGCGTTAAGGGGAATTGGAAAAACAATTGCCGATCTGTTTATTGCGGAGGGAGCGGAAGTTTGGGGACTGGATTACAAAACGCCGGAAGACCTTTCCGCAAGAACGGAAGCCGCAAAGGGAAAACTTCATTGGATACAGTTGGACCTTTCCCAACTTTCGGAAATTGACGGGGTTATTGAAAATGCCGTAAAAGAATCCGGTGGATTTGACATACTCGTTAACAACGCGGGAATTACAAAAGACAATCTTTCCTTCAGAATGTCCCTTGAAGAATGGCAGAAGGTGCTTGATATAAATCTTTCGGCGGCGTTTTTTACCGCCCGCACTGTGGCAAGGGATATGATTCGCAAAAGGGCAGGTTCAATTATCAATATGGCAAGCATTGTCGGCATTCACGGCAACGGCGGGCAGGCGAATTATTCCGCAAGCAAAGCGGGATTAATCGGCGTAACAAAGAGTTTGGCTAATGAAGTTGCAAGCCGGGGAGTGAGGGTAAACGCAATTGCCCCCGGTTATATCGAAACTGATATGACAGCGGCGGTGCCGGAAGAAGCAAGAAAAAAAATGATCGATTCCATTCCGTTGAAAAGGAATGGAAAACAGGAAGATGTCGCAAAAGCGGTATTGTTTTTCGCATCTGATGATTCATCATATATTACCGGGCAGGTACTGCCTGTAGACGGCGGAATGTATTTTTAGGAGCGCAGCATGAAAAAGAAAGTTGTAGTAACAGGAATGGGAGTAATTTCTCCGATAGGCAGTTCTGTAGAAGATTTTTGCGAATCACTTAAAGCGGGAAAGAGCGGTATTGGAATGATAACTTCATTTGACACCGCAGAGTATGATGTAAAAATCGCAGGAGAAATAAAAGATTTTGATCCTTCGCTGTGGATGGATAAAAAGGAAGCGCGTAAAATGTGCCGGTTTACCCAGTTTGCGGTAGCGGCTGCCGCTCAGGCTTTGACCGACGCGAAATTAATCGGTGAACCTGACGCCGAGGGAAAGAGAGCGGTAAAATGCGAAGCCGAAAGAATCGCCATTGTGATTGGCAACGGCATCGGCGGATTTGAAGTAGTTTCAGAATCTCACAGAAAACTTTTTAATGACGGCCCGAAACGGATGCTGCCCCTGACAGTGCCGATGATGATTCCAAACGAAGCCGCCGGAAATATTTCGATGATTTACGGCATAAAAGGACCGGCTTATACACAGGTAACCGCCTGCGCAGCCGGAACTGACGCGCTTGGACAGGCTCTCGACCTTATCCGCGCGGGACGCTGCGATATTGCGGTTGCCGGCGGCACTGAAGCCACAATACTTCCGTTTGCCGTAGGCGGATTTCAAATGCTCAAGGCGCTTTCTACCAAACGCAGCAATGAACCTGCAAAAGCTTCGCGCCCCTTTGACGCTGACCGTGACGGTTTTGTAATGGGAGAAGGTTCGGGCATTTTAATTATTGAGAGCGAAGAACACGCCAAAAAAAGAGGCGCTAAAATTTACGCGGAATTCGCCGGATACGGAGCGAGCGCGGATGCGTATCACATAACGGCTCCCGATCCTTCCGGCGCGGGCGGCGCAAACGCTGTCAAAACGGCTTTGGCCGACGCGGAAATGAAGCCTGAAGATGTTCAATATTATAACGCGCACGGCACTTCTACCGAGATCAACGATCCAAGCGAAACAAGGATGTTAAAACTTGCGTTCGGGGATCATGCCTACAAGATGAAAATTTCAAGCACCAAGAGCATGCACGGCCACTGCATTGCCGGAGGAGGCGGCATCGAAGCCATCGCCTGTATTCTGGCTATCCGCGACGGATTTTTTCCGCCTACAATTAATCTGGACAATCCCGATCCCGAATGTGATCTTGACTATGTGCCCAACAAAGTTCAGTATGGTGAAATCAACGCAGCCGCTTCAGGCTCGCTGGGTTTCGGCGGTCATAACGGCGTAGTCATTTTTAAGAAATATCAATAATAAATAATGACGGAGGAAAAAATGAACGAGATTGAAAAATTGCTCCCGCATCGATCTCCGTTTTTATTTGTCGATGAAATTGTCGAGGCTGACAATCAGAAAATTATCGCAAAACACGTGTTTACCGAAAACGAATTTTTCTTTAAAGGACATTTTCCAGAATACCCTGTAGTGCCGGGCGTAATTCTGGTAGAGACAATGGCCCAATCCGGAGGAGCCGGTTTACGGAAACTCGGCGTTCTGGGCGAAAAGGGACTGTTTTTTTTAGCGACTGTGGACAAGGTAAAATTCCGCCGTCAGGTTCGTCCGGGCGACGAAGTTCGCTGTGAAATTACCAACCTGCGCGTTTCACCGAAGATGATTAAACAGTCAGGCAAGGCTTTTGTCGGCGATGAACTTGCCGCGGAAGCGGAATGGATGTGTCTTGTGGGGGAAGCATGATAATCAAACCGATGATTCGCAATAATATCTGCCTTAACGCTCATCCTGCGGGATGCGAGGCATCTGTAAAAAAACAGATTGAATACGCAAAGAAATATTTAACAAAAACGGAAGGTAAAACGCCGAAACTTGCGCTTGTTATCGGCTGTTCAAGCGGTTACGGACTTGCAAGCCGTATTGCCGCCGCGTTTGGGTACGGGGCTGTTACAGTCGGGGTGTCTTATGAAAAAGAGCCGTCCGCGAAACATACAGGTTCTTTCGGTTTTTACAATAATAAGACTTTTGACTGCGAAGCGGAAAAAGCGGGGCTTGTTTCCGTAACATTAAACGGCGATGCTTTTTCTGACGAAATCAAGGCTAAAGCCTGCGAAGCTGTGCGGCAGGCGGCGGAAAAAGCCGGTATTCCCGCAAAGATAGATATTGTTATCTATTCGCTTGCTTCTCCTGTAAGGACAGACCCAAAAACGGGAATAATGCACAAATCGGTCATAAAACCCATCGGCGCGCCTTTTTCCGGCAAAACCCTCAATATGATGGACGGATCATTCGGCATTGCGGAAGCAGAGCCCGCGTCAGAAGAAGAAATTCTCAACACTGTTAAAGTGATGGGCGGCGAGGACTGGGAATTGTGGATGGATGTTCTTGATAAGGAAGGACTTCTCTCGCAGAAAGCTTATTCGCTGGCTTACACATACATCGGCCCGGAACTATCATGGGCTATTTATAAAAACGGCACAATCGGAAAAGCAAAGGAAGACCTTGAACGCGCCTGCCGTGACATTAACAGCAGGTTTACCGCACAGAAAAAAATCAAAGGCGCGTGGGTTTCCGTAAACAAGGCGCTTGTTACGCGATCAAGCGCGGTAATCCCTGTCATTCCGTTTTATGTTACGTGCCTTTTCAAAGTGATGAAAGAAATGGGATTGCACGAAGGCTGCATTGAGCAAATTGTACGGCTGTACCGCGACCGTCTTTACACCTTTGACGGTTTAGTGCCTGTTGACAGCGAGAACCGAATCCGCATTGACGATTGGGAAATGCGCGGGGATGTTCAGGAAGCCGTAACAAGCAGAATGAAGATTATTACGCCGGATAATGTTTTTGCGGAAACCGATATAGCGGGGTTCAAGCATGATTTTATGGAAGTACACGGCTTTGATGTAGACGGCGTTGATTATGAAGCCTATGTTGATCTTGATGCTGAATAGAGTTTCATAGAGGATTATCCGCCGTTATCTAAAACTTCACTGTGAATTATCTGCGCGGAAGGGAATTTAATAACAATAAAATCGCTATCCTCAAAATCCGGCGTGAGCAATGCAAAAGGCCGTTTTGTCCTTTGCGCCAGTTCATACTCATCACGAGTCAACAGCAAAAATGATTCTCCTTGATGAAAAGAAGGATTGTAAAATTTCACCGGATTTAACCAGTTTTGAATGTAAAAACTGTTTACACCAGGGTTTAATCCCTGAGGCACCAGTCCGGCCATTTCAATTTTCCCATTGGACAATTCGGTAGTTACATTTGCGTTCCAGAATGTGGCAAAGCCGTATTCAAGTTGATTGTCCAGTAAATACTGAATATAGCCTTTTCTGGCGCTATTTTTATCCAGTCCGGCCATACTTTGAAAATTCAAACAACCTTGTACAGAAACAAACAAAACGATTCCGGAAACAATAGCCGCCCGTTTCAAATAACCGCACGTTTTTTCTGCGTGTTCAAAAAGGATTGCGGCAAGAGGAATATATAACACCATAAAAGGGATGACATATCTGCTGTAAATAAATTGATCAAGTACAATAAAAACAAAAATATTAAAAACAGCTGAAACAAGAAAAAAAACCGTCATAAATTGATATTCCGTCTGCCGCCGGAACGATTTTATAACCGCCCAAAATAAAATAAATGTCCCGATTATCGCGATTACGCTGAATAAACCTTGTGCAGATAACAGCGAACTTCCGGCGGAAAATCCGAAAAATTCCGCCATGTTTGCAAGGCTCTGGCCAAGTCTGGGGAAAAATTCGGTATACAGATTAGTCAGCCCCATATTTTCATACGTATTGAAACTGTACTTCCAAAAATGTACTAATAAAAAATTCACAGCATAACCAGCGCAGCACACAGCAAAACCATAACATCCCAGAAACAGAGGAAAACTCTTTTTAGGTGACGCTTTTGAATAACAATAAACACAGGTAATAAGCAACGGAATATGGACGCAGAGCAGAGAACGTATTCCCTGTATGCCGAGCGCAAACGACAATGCCGTAAACAAAATAAATTCGATTAATATCATTTTTGCCGTATCGGTATAGTTGATAAGCCTGATAAACAAGCCGAGACAGCAAAAAAGCTGCGCAATAAATAAGATGTAAGAACCGCTGAATGTTACAATATCCCAATAAACTGCTGATAACGGCATTATTAAAAAAAAGCCGGTAATGCATATCCATTTTGTCTGTATCTTCATTTGTCCGGTCATAAACAGATATGACAAGATCAATACCAGATTACTGATCAATAATGTTAGTGCGCGTATCAACGCCCAGTTTTCATAATGTCCAATCAACTTAAAAAGCGGCATAGTGAACAAAGTAGGGAATATCAAATGAATCTCAGTTGAATAATGCCAGTTGCGGCTAATAAAAGCGCTTTCTTCAGACAGCAGTTTTCCCAAAACCATCTCCGATGAATGATCGCTGTTAAGCCACTGCCATCCGTGCTGATATGAAAAAATAGTAACAAAACCCAGCAGCAGCGCGCCTGTTCCTGCCGCTGCTGCAATAATCAGCCGTGTGTTTTTGACATCTTCAAGAAACGCGGAAATGGTTTTTGAAAACAAACAGCAAAAGGTGAACGCAAAAACATTGAAGCTGAAAAGTAGTAAGGTCTGTAACTTGATTTGAAATTCACCGCTTGTTCCGCGGCGGCGCGCGGAAAAAAAAGTATAAATGGCATTTTGTACCGGAGGAAACAACAGTATAATACAAACTATTATACCTGCAGACACAAATATTATGGCCGATTTTTTTATTTTTGTTGAATGGAAAACTCGATCCAGCAGTATTTCGAACATTTTTAGTGTTTTTTTATTTCATCCTTTCCCATTTTTTCGGCAGCCATAACACCGAAGGATTAATATGGCGTATATCAGGCGAATTTGTGGCTGCCATTACGCCCGCCAGCTCTTCTGTCATTCCTGTAATTGTTTTCCACACTCCTTGTGCGCCTTCAGCGTGAAGAGGCTCCATTATGATTCTTCCGGCTGATACGGCGTCAGCGCCGAGGGCAAGAGCTTTAAAGGCGTCCATTCCCCTGTTGATACTGCAGTCAACAAAAATCGGTATCTGTTTTTTGACTATTTTCGCAATGGCGGGGAGAATGCACAATGGCGGCAAAGCGTAATCAATATGGCCGTGATGATGGGATATCACTATTCCGCGCACGCCTGCTTCAAGGCATTTGTAGGTATCCTGCTCGCTTAACACTCCTTTAATGATAAACGGCAGTTTTGCAGCTTTAACAAATTCCCTGATTTCATCAAGGCTTTTGGGACTCATTTTCAGATCATGGATTACATCGTAGTACCCTTTTCTGTTAAAAGCGTGATCTATATCCATTCCTACCGCAAGACATCCGCATTTTTCGGCGTGTTCAATCTTTTTAAAAATAACTTTGTTATCCGCGTACGGCTTGATAATTTTTATGGTTCTGGCCCCGGTGGCAATAATGGTTTCAAGTTCCGCCTCGTCTCCCATGCCTGTCCACATTACGGCGTCCGCAGCCTTGATGCCTCGCGCGGCTTCCGCCATGCCTTCAGGGTGGCAGTTTTGTAAGTGGGACAGAGCGGCCAGCATCACGGGCGTTGAAAAAGTTTCTCCGTAAAGTTCCAATTTGGTAGAGGGCAGAACGCTGTCAATATGCCTCATCTCGACAAGAATTGAATCAAAATAATCCCTTGTGAATTGCGTTGAATCTCCCGGGTTGGTATTATCAGCCATATAAACCTCCGTTTTTTAGTATACTATTATGATACCATATATTTTTTAAAAGAGGTAAATAATGAAAAAGAAGGCAATATTAAAACCTGTGAACATCTCCGAATATCTCCGAATATCTCGCATCCTGCGCCGTTACAGGTTATAATTAGGTATAGAAAGTTTTTCCAGTATAATTACGGAGGGTTCTTATGGACAGAAAAGAAATTCTTGAAATGTATAGGGATTTTCGCGTAACGGATGTTCGTGACGGCATGGATTGGTGCGGCTATCATCATTACGGTACGGTGCATCACAGCATTAAGCCTCTTTGGAGAACGCGCGCCATAGGCTTTGCGCGTACTGCCCGATACCTGCCGTATGAGGGACCTGTTCCGATGGTTACGGGCGATGAGTACACAAAATGGGTGGGCTGGTATTACGGCAATGTCTGCACCGACAAGTGGGTTGATGACATTATCCCCGGCGATTTTATCTGTCTGGATATTTGCGGGATAGATGTCGGTCTTTTGGGCTCCAATAACACATTGAATTGCACGAACAAAGGAGCTGTCGGTTTCCTTCTTAACGGCGGCGGAGTCAGGGACACGGACGAAGTGATACTCCAGAAAATTCCTGTGTTTACAAAACACGTTTCCCAGCCTATGGATCAGGCGCGTATTCGTTATTACGAAAAAAACATACCTATAGCCATAGGCGGCGTTGCCGTATACCCTGATGATCTGGTAGTTGCCGACGGTGACGGCGTTATTGTTGTTCCTCAAAAATTGATCTACGACGTTTACAAATACGCGTATAAGGAAATGAAGAACGACAAAATCGCAAGGCGCGATTTATACCTAAAAGGCGGACGCGAACTTGATGAAACAGTTGATACTTCCGCTTTGAAATAAGAAAAACTGTCAGTAAACATAGCGTCAAAAGTACGGCGTACCTTCGGGTATGTCGCACTTTGGTACGTTTCTGGGCAATTCCCCTGTTTTATAGAAGAACTGTTCATAAACAGCAAAAATTCCGCAAAAACAGAGGTTTTAGGAATTTTTATTTTTTTTCAAAAAACGCTTGACAAATGAGTTAGGATACGCTAACTTTTAGGTATAAACAGTTAGTTATTACTAACTGTTTATTTAGCCTGCGGTTAGTCATAACTTACCGCAGGCCGCAGAGATAAAGAAGGAAGGATAAAATGATGCCTTTATCTATGGCAAAAATCGGAGAAGAAAATTCGATAAAAAAAGTGGGCGGCAAGGAAGAAATCCGGCAGTTTCTCGCAAACCTCGGCTTTACTCCCGGTTCGCACGTTACGATTGTTACAAAAAACAGCGGTAATGTAATTGTGAATATAAAAGAATCTCGTGTGGCCGTAAGTCAGGAAATGGCTACAAAAATAATGGTTTAAGGAGAATAACAATGCGGACGCTTAAAGAAATAAAACCGGGCGAAACTGTGCAAGTAGTTAAAATAAACGGCGGCGGTCCCATAAAACGCCGAATTATGGAAATGGGTATCACCAAAGGCGTGGAAATACATGTCCGCAAAGTAGCCCCATTGGGCGATCCTGTAGAAATTACGGTGCGGAGTTATGAGCTTTCCCTGCGGAAAGAAGACGCCGAATCAATCGAAGTTAAATAAGACGAGGAGGAATATATGGCTATTAAAATAGCGCTTGCGGGAAATCCCAACAGCGGCAAAACTACGCTGTTTAACGCGCTTACAGGTTCCAACCAATTTGTGGGAAACTGGCCCGGCGTAACTGTAGAAAAAAAAGAAGGCAAATTGAAAGGGCATAAAGACGTAACTGTAACGGACTTGCCGGGCATTTACTCTCTTTCGCCTTACACTCCTGAAGAAATAGTCGCCCGTAATTATTTGCTCGACGAACATCCCGACGCAATACTGAATATTATTGACGCTACAAATTTGGAGCGCAATTTGTTTCTTACAACACAGCTCACGGAGATTGGCATCCCTGTTGTCATGGCGTTAAACATGATGGACATAGTGCATAAAAGCGGCGATAAAATTGATACCGCTAAACTTGCAAAAGAACTAGGTTGTCATGTTGTTGAAATATCCGCGCTTAAAGGTACGGGGATTTCTGAAGCGGCGGAAACGGCGATCAAAGCGGCGGAAGGCGTAAAAACTTTACCGCAGCACAGTTTTTCGGGCGGAGTGGAACATACGCTTGCTCATATCGAAGAAGCTGTCTTACATGACATGCCTGACGAGCAGCAGCGATTCTTTTCGATAAAACTGTTTGAGCGCGATAAGAAGATTATCGAAAAACTTGGATTAAAACCCGAACAAGTCGCGCATATCGAGCAGGACATTAAACAGTGTGAAGCGGGGCTTGATGACGACAGCGAAAGTATCATCACCGCCGAGCGTTACACTTACATTGATTCTATCATCAAAGACTGCATAAAAATAAAAAACAAAGGCAAACTCAGCGTATCGGATAAAATAGACAGGATTGTTACAAACCGAATATTGGCGCTTCCTATTTTCGCGCTGATTATGTTTATCGTCTACTTTGTTTCTGTAACAACCGTAGGAACGATTGCTACCGATTGGGCCAATAACGGCGTGTTCGGCGACGGCTGGCATCTCTTTGGAACAAACGTATGGGTTCCCGGCGTTCCTGTCGCGCTCGGTAATTTCCTCAATGCCATAAATTGCGCCGATTGGCTGCAAGGTTTAATTTTAGACGGTATTGTGGCAGGCGTAGGCGCGGTGCTTGGTTTTGTGCCGCAAATGTTTATCCTGTTTATTTTCCTCGCTTTCTTGGAAGCCTGCGGCTACATGGCTCGTATCGCTTTTATCATGGACAGAATTTTCCGCCGTTTCGGGTTGTCGGGCAAGTCCTTCATTCCCATTCTTATCGGCACCGGCTGCGGCGTTCCCGGCATTATGGCTTCCCGCACGATTGAAAACGACCGTGATCGCAAGATGACAATTATGACAACAACATTCATTCCCTGTTCGGCGAAACTTCCGATTATCGCGTTAATTGCAGGCGCTCTGTTCGGCGGTACTTGGTGGGTCGCGCCCAGCGCTTACTTTATCGGAATTGCGGCGATCATCTGTTCAGGCGTGATTTTGAAAAAAACAAAAATATTCGCCGGAGATGTCGCTCCTTTTGTCATGGAACTCCCCGCCTATCACTGGCCGACTGTGATTAACATTCTGCGCAGTATGTGGGAACGCGGCTGGTCGTTCATCAAAAAAGCCGGAACTATTATTCTTCTTGCGACTATTATCGTCTGGATCGCTTCCAATTTCGGGTGGACGCAAGGCGGCTTCGGCATGGTTGATATGAATGAGAGTATTTTAGCGTTATTGGGCGGCATTATCGCTCCCATTTTTACGCCGCTGGGCTGGGGTAACTGGCAAGCTACAGTCGCCGCACTTACAGGATTGATTGCAAAAGAAAATGTAGTTGGCACTTTCGGCATACTTTACAATTTCGGCGAAATTACCGAAGACGGCGCGGAAATTTGGAGTACGTTAGCTAAAAGTTTCACAACGTTAGCGGCTTACTCTTTTTTGGTGTTTAACTTGTTATGCGCTCCCTGCTTCGCCGCAATGGGCGCAATCAGGCGGGAAATGAATAACGCAAAATGGTTCTGGGCGGCTATCGGCTACCAGTGCGGTTTGGCGTATATTGTGTCGCTGTGTATCTATCAATTTGGAATGATGTTTTCGGGTCATTTTGGGTTTGGAACAATTACGGCGTTTCTTATAACAGTCGGCTTTTTGTTTATGCTGTTTCGTCCGGCTGTTCAAAAGAAAAACGGTTAATGGAGGAGCGTATGTTTAATTTCTTGTTGAATAATATGGGGACAATTCTTACCGGACTTGTTTTGTCAGCGATTGTTACGGTTATTATTCTTAAAATAAGCAGAGATAAGAGGAAAAACCGGTGTGCCGGATGTTCCTGCGGGTGCTCTAATTCCCGCGCGCCGCTGAAATGAGGCACATCATGAGAGAATAGCAGATTTGAAAGCCTTTTTATCCGGTATTTGTTTACTTGCATAAAAGTTTATCCTGTAATATGATTCTTTTATGGCTTGTAATGCAGGGGAAAAACGGTTAAAACTTTTTCTTTTGACGTATCTGATAATTGCCATGATAGGCTCGTCTGCCATTTCGGCAGCCGAAGCCTTCTGCATTGAACAATCAAGCAATGACAGCCTGAATTCGGGCAGGTATTTTTCCTCAAAAGACCATACTGTCGATTGGCTGGCCGGAAATGTACTTACAACAAGAAAAACCCGCAGTTATTCAAATTCTCTGCTGCGAAACAAACTGCTCCGTGTATTTGCGTTAACCGGAGCAATCACTATATCAATATGTCTGACAGGAACAAATATAAAAACAACAAATGACAATATTCCAATAATGAGAAATCTTATTCCTCTAAAACTCCGAATTTGATACCTTCCTTTTTTAATTAATTTTTTCTCACAAAAAATCACAGTGAAACTGTGAAAATTATTGAGAGGAGGTATCTTTATGACTCAAACGAAACAATCCCGGTCAACGGCCGCGTTAAATAAAACAGGGAAAGACTTGACGGAAACAGGCTCAACTAAAGAGGACAATAAGAAACTTATGCTCGCGGTATGCGACAACTTGAATGAACTTTACGAGAAGTTAAACAAGTTAAGCTACTTGATGGGAAGAAAAATCATGGAACACAATTTATCCCAAAAATAAAAAATATCTTCGCGTTGCGGAGAGGTGAAACAACATCGCTATTTCAGGCATTAATCAGTTGTCTGTTAAGACATATCGCTTCGTTGCTATGTAACGCCGCGGTTTATGCAAAGGAAAAAAAATGAAAATTAAAATAAAATTGAGTATTATGATGATCGCCATTGTGGCGGTCGTGGCGGGCGGCATTGCCGTAATTCAGCTTATACGCGCATCCGGCATAGCCATGAATCTGTCCGAACAGAAAACCTTGTATCTGGCGCGCCAGCGCGCATTGTTCTGGGACGGTAAAATGAACGGTTATATAAACGTGCTGCAAACCTTGTCGAATATTTTTAACTTTTATGAAGAAATACCGATAGCGGATCGCCGCCAGCAGTTTGAGGATAATTTAAACGGCGTCTTTGAGGATATGCCCGATTTTGTAAAGCTTGGAACCGTCTGGAAACCGAACGCCATTGACGGGCAGGACGCCCGTAATATAGACAGGGTAGGCTCAACTCCCACAGGACAGTTCGCTTTTAACCTGTCCAGGGAAACCGGCCAGATAGTGGAAATGACCAGCACAGTCGTTGATGAGACAATGGCAATATTAAACGGTCCCAACGCACGAGTAGTTTCAATGAGCGATCCATCCTCCTTTAAGAATCTAGGAAAAGATACTCATGCAGTCAGGCTCACAGTCCCGATTATAAATAAGCGTCTCAATGAAGTAGTCGGAGCCGTAGTCGCTCAGTTGGATATTGCGATGATACAACCCGAGATAATGAAGACTATTAAAGACCTTGATGAAGTTACCAGCGCGGTAGTTTACTCCGACAACGGGTTTATTTTGGCAAACTACCTGCCGGAGTTCATAGGAAGGCAAATTGACGAGGAAACGCAGTACGGCGAATATTTAAACGATGTAAAAACGGCTGTTAAAAACGCGAAAGAATGGGAAGGTAAGGCTTACGACCCCGAACTGCACACAAACATGGTAATGGCAATAGCCAATATTCCGATAGGAGCTTCCCCGACAACATGGTCGATGATGATCGGTACAACCGAAGCTTACATTCTGAAAGATGTCAAAGCTTTGGAACAGTTTGTTATTATTTTAGCGTCAATAGCCCTTATAATCGCGGTAGTAATTATCTACTTTGTTCTGGGCAACACCACCGCGCCAATCGTCAAGGTAGCCAACACCCTCAAAGACATTTCCGAAGGCGAAGGCGATCTGACAAAGACGATTGCGGTTCATTCCAATGATGAGGTAGGCGATCTTGCAATTTTCTTCAATAAAACGATTGGAAAAATCAAAGACCTTGTGCTTCTCATTAAAAAACAGGCGGGGGTATTGAAAGATATTGGCAACGCTCTTGCCAGCAATATGACCGAAACTGCCGCCGCGATAAACGAAATAACTTCTAACATTCAGAGTATAAAGGGGCGCGTCATAAACCAGAGCGCCAGTGTTACGGAAACCAACGCGACTATGGAACAGGTTGTAGGAAACATCAACAAACTCAACGGCCATGTTGAAAGCCAGAGCCAGAACATATCTCAGGCGTCATCTGCCATTGAGGAAATGGTAGCCAATATCAATTCCGTTACCAACACTCTGATTAACAACGCCGCCAATGTAACCACGTTAAAAGACGCTTCCGAAGTAGGACGCAGCGGTCTGCAGGAAGTAGCGTCCGACATTCAGGAAATATCCCGCGAGTCGGAAGGTTTGTTGGAAATTAACGCGGTCATGGAAAACATAGCGAGCCAGACCAATTTGCTTTCGATGAACGCCGCGATAGAAGCCGCGCACGCCGGAGACGCGGGCAAGGGCTTCGCCGTAGTCGCCGATGAAATCCGCAAACTTGCGGAGAGTTCCAGCGAGCAGTCCAAGACGATTGGCACGGTGCTTAAAAAGATAGCGGAATCGATCAAAAAGATTACGGGCTCCACCGACAACGTTTTAGCCAGATTTGAAGCGATTGACACGGGCGTAAAGACCGTTTCACAGCAGGAAGAAAATATCCGCAACGCGATGGAAGAGCAGGAACAGGGAAGCAAGCAGGTGCTTCAAAGCGTGGGAACTCTACAGGAAATTACCCAGAAAGTAAAATCCGGCTCGGAAGAAATGCTTGAGGGCAGCAAGGAAGTTCAGCACGAGAGCCAGAATCTTGAGAGGGTAACGCAGGAAATAACCGGCGGCATGAACGAGATGGCAAGCGGGGCGGATCAGGTAAACTCGGCGGTAAACAATGTCAATGACATGACGCAAAAAAACCGCGAAGCCATTGACGCTTTATTAAAAGAAGTTTCACGTTTCAAGGTGGAGTAAATCGACACCGAAAACGAACAGGGAGAACCGAAAGGAAAAAGAATCGAATGTAAACGTCGCATAACAGAACATGGCTGACTGCTTGACATTTGTGCAGAAACAGGCAAAATACATGAAAGAAAGGAGTACAGCCATGTTCAGGCTTCGTTGGTTAACATCGCGTTTAGGTCCCTGGTCTTTTTACAGGCAGGCTTTGGCAATTGCGCTTCCTGTCATGCTTCAACAGTTGATAATGAGCATGGTCTCTCTTATCGACAACTTTATGGTTGCCGGTTTGGGAGATGTCAGCATGGCTGCCGTAAATGTAACTAACCATATCAATTTTATTTTTTTTGTAATTATAAATACGATATGCCAGGCCGGAGGCATTTATATCGCACAATTTAAAGGCGCGGATGACTCTGAAGGCATGAAGAACGCCTACAGTTTTAAAGTACTGTTCGCTTTCAGCATTTCGTTTGTTTATTTCTTTATTTGCCGTACTGTTCCTCATCATATAATCGGTCTTTTAACGGCGGGTAATGCCGCGCGTGATGAAATTGTTTTTGTCGGTTCAAATTACCTCAGGCTTGTTTCCTGGACATTCTTTCCGATGGCGATTTCAATGTCCATTGCCACAAGTTTCCGTGAAATCGCAAAGCCGAAAATACCGCTTATTATTTCAGCCGCCGCTACTGTAGTTAATACAGTCGGAAACTGGATACTGATATACGGCAACCTCGGCGCGCCTCGTCTTGAGGTTACCGGCGCGGCTTACGCCACAATAATCGCGCGCTGTTTTGAAGCGGCGTGTTTTGTTTTCTATGCGGCGTGTTCAAAAGCGCCGTTCTTTGCGGGGCTGCGAAGGCTGTTTGTTATCAAAAAAACCCTTATTGCGGAAATTTTCAGAAAATCAGGGATGATTTTTGCATCGGAACTGTCGTGGGTCGCTTCCGAGACACTGATGATCGCCATGTATAACAGGAGAGGCGGCGCGGAAGTTGTCGCGGGCATGGCGGCGGGCTGGACTGTCGCCAACATTTTCTTTTTGCTATTCGGCGGATTATGGACATCGGTTGCTGTTATGGTCGGCGGCGCTTTGGGGGCGGGTAAACTTGAGGACGCAAGAAAGGGCGCAGGCTGGCTCAAATGGGGAGGAGCGGCGGCCGGGTTTATCACCGCGATTCCGGGAGCGGCTTTAACCGCCGTTTTAGTGCCGCTGGTTTTCTCTAACCTTTCAGCCGCTGCGAGAGGCAACTGCCTTGGGCTTGTCTTTGTGATCCTCGCCTATATGCCGCTGTGGTGTCTTTTAAATACCCAATTCGCAATTTCACGCGCAGGAGGAGATACCGCGATGGGCATGTACACGGACGTTTCGGTCAATACTTTGCTTTTTGCGCCCGGTTCTGTCGCTCTATCGCTGCTTACTAACCTTGCTCCCGTTCCGATGTTCGCGATTCTTAAAACAACCGATATTGTTAAATATTTTATCGCCCGCCATTTGCTTCGTAGGGAAAAGTGGGTCAAGAATTTGACGGTTTAAGGTTTTTACGCAGAAGCAGCATTTTCAAAGAAACATAATTCCGCAAGTACCGGCAGTTTCGCCGTTATAAATTAAAATTGGAAAACTGCGGAAGGTAACTCTTGTTCTGCGCAAACATTTTCGCGGTCATTTCCTTTATTTCCTGTATGCCGAGTACCGCTGAAGTAAGCGGATCAAAAGCTATCGCCTGATATACCTTGCGGGGGTCTCCTGTCAATGAGCCTTCCACCGCCATTTCTTCGCAGATGGCGCTTGTATGCACAAGGGCGGCGATTTGATTCGGGAGTTTGCCTACTTTAACCGCTTCCAGTCCGTGAGGAGAGGCAAGCACAGGCACTTCAACGCATGCTCCTTGCGGAAGATTATCAATGAGACCGTGATTAAGAACATTCCCGTTGAATTTAAACATACTCTTATCCCCGAATATCGCGTTAAAAATATACGCGGCGTACTCATGCCCCCTGTTTAAGTCCGCATTTGGTTCGTTGAGCCAGTCTTCAATCTCTTTCTTCCACGTGTCCCTTCTGTTTGAATATTCGTTAAGGATATAGGCGTACGCGCCCGGATTCCAGCCTGTTCCGTGTATGCAGAATTTTTCGATAAGATCGGGGCGTTTTCTGAACCATGCGTTGTACTCTGAATTGTGTCCGGACGATTCTGTCGGATAATAATCCAGAAGCATGAACATCTCGTTGCGCACTATTTCTTCGTTGTAAATTTTAGGATTATTCATGGCTTCCCGAATTAAGGGATACGCGTCTTTCCCTTTCCAGCGGTAGTCGATGTAAAAAGCCTGATGGTTGATACCGGCGCAGGTGTAGGAAATCTCCTCGTACTTTGCGCCTATCCAGCAGGCAAGCATATAGGCGGTGCCTTGTACGCTGTGGCAAAGGCCGGAAATATTCAGTTTGGGGAATTGGCTCTGCATTGCCCTGCAAAGCATAGCCATCGGATTGGTATAATTCAGAAAAACCGCGTTGGGGCAGTATTTTTCAATATCTTTGCAAATATCCAGCATTACGGGAATTGTCCGTAATGCGCGGAAAATACCGGCAGGTCCCCGTGTATCGCCCACGTTAATGTCAACATTGTACTGTTTGGGTATTTCGATATCGTAACGCCAGACATCGACATCGCCGGAAAGGATTGTACAGAGGACTCCGTCCGCTCCCTGCAGGGCTTCGGCGCGGTTTTTTGTGGCGACGACTTTAGCTCCGTAATTACCGGCTTTTACAATTTTTTCGACAGCTCTTGTAATGTAATCAAGACGGGCGTCATCCACGTCCATAAGCGCGATGGTCGCGTCTTTAAAAGCATCGAAAGTAAGAATATCCCGAACCAGTGTTCTTGTAAAACCAAAACTTCCCGCGCCGATAAATGCAAATTTTGCCATAAAACCCTCTTAACAGGAAATATACACCAAAATATTTAAACGGTACAGTCTACGGAGAGCTATGTTAAATTAGTAAATAGTAGGTATTGAATAGAAACATATCCACTACCTACTGTTCATCCTTGTGTTATCGCCGTTTCACTGGCGGTTTATTTCAAAAAGGCTAATTTTGAAATTGTTGATAGTATCTATGACGTCATTTTGTTTAGTGCCTGCGGGGAATTTACCGTCATTAAATATATATTCGCCGTTTTCATCTTTTCGCCACAAAGAATTAGATATAACTATACCAATAAATTCGTAAGGAAGAGGATCGTTCAAGATTTCGACCTCTATAATTACATCTTGGAAAGTCGTAAGAAGCTCAACGTAATTACCTCCTCCTCCGAGCCATTGATATCCTCCGCCTATGGGTCTGATGGAAAGCTCACAACTAAACTTTTTTAATGGCGTTTTTGTTGTTCCGCTTATCATAAATTTAAATACATCACCTTTTTGAGGTATAACGGTAGAAAAATCAGATAATCCAAATACAGCGAGATATGCTTCGCCTGCTGCTTTACCATCTTCCCATATATTTGCCGTTAATTTTATTGTTTCATACGTACCTACAGGGATCACTTCTACCGTTACTGTTGTCGTTTTTCCATCATCTGTCGTAATAGTTCCTTCTATAGAGGTCATAAGTGCGGCGGTACTTGTTTTTTCGACTGTTACTGTAAATGGGTCAGAGTCAGTATTGGAAGGTTGTAATATGAGATCATCGCCGTCGATATTGGTGATTGTACCTCTGCTTATCTTGTTTCCCGGATTGATTGTTAGGACATAATTGTCGCCTGCTTTAGGAGTATATACTGCTCTACTACCGGAAGCTTTTGTAATTTCCAGTACATAGGTATTGCCGTCAGCGTCCTTGCTTTCAAATCTCGTTGACGTTGGTTCGGCAGGTGCGGATGGACTAGGTGCAGGCGAGCCTCCTCCTCCAGCGCCGCCGCTGCTGCAAGCCGCCATTGAGAATGCCAGCGCCGTTGCGAAGAAAACAATTAAAAGTTTACTCGTGTTTTTCATAATGAATCCTCCTGTGTTAAAATGCCCCTATTTCAGGGATTTTAATATCTCAATTGAGATATTAATGAAAAATATACACCTCAATATCAATATATGTCAATATTAAAATACTGCAATTGCAGTATTTTTCTTAAAATGGACGACAATTTTAGGAAAAATCTGCGTACAGAACTTGATTATCTTGGATTAACAGTCAAGGAATTAAGTGCAAAAACCGGTATTCCCCAAGGAACATTGAATTGTTATCTGGGAGTAAGGGCTTCTATACCTCCGGCTGACATTTCGGTAAAAATAGCCAATGCTTTGGGCACAACTGTTGAATATCTTGTAACCGGTCATGAAAATAAAAAACAGGATAAATTATTAGATCATAATGTTCGTTCAATAATCCAAATATTGACTGAACTTAATGGAAAGGATATTGAAACGATACTCGGTCTTTCAAAAGTACTAAAAAACCAATCAGAGAGCGGCTAATTAACAATTATTTATATATTGCGCATAACATTAAAAGTATTGGTTCTCGTTATAATATAGTAATGAATTGCGGTAAATACCAAGTCGGTATAAATTTTTTATAAAATATTATACAGAGATTATTTGACGAAAGGCTCTTTTTATAGTATATTATAAATAATGGAGGATAAATAATGGCCGATGAAAAGAAAAAAATCCTCTTAATCGATGATGATATAATTCAACACAACATTGTCGATAATATGCTTAGAGAAGATTATGAAATCTTTATGGCAAAGTCCGGAAATGACGCTTTACGTTACCTTTATGACGGCAGTTTTACCCCCAATTTGATTTTATTGGATATTTTAATGCCGGAAATGGACGGATGGGAAGTTTTTAACAGAATTAAGGCGTTAAGTCTTTTAAAAAATGTTCCAATTGTTTTTTTAACAGCCGTAAATACAACGGCTGAAGAAAAAAGAGCCTATGAAATAGGAGCGGCTGATTTTATTACCAAACCGTACGTCAAAGAAGACCTTTTAGGCAGAATATCTAAAGTAATTGGAAAATAACTCCGGTTTTCAGGCTTTTTTATCGGGATTAAAATATTCATCAAGATATGAATGTCCTTTAATGAACCTGTCCGGGTCCATAACTCCGTAATAACCTTGATTGGCCTGTTCATGGCTGTTAAAAAGTACATAACTGCCCTGCCAGCCTGAGCCGTATATTCCCCAGCTTATTACATGATCGATGTATTTTGCGTATTTGGCAAACATTTTATATAATAAGGCGTATTGATAGCCGAGGGCATCGGCCTGTTTTTGATTTAAAATGTCAGGCGCAAGCGCTCCTCCTCCCGGGGCTGAATTGGACAGCTTTATGTCAAGTTCTGAATACGCTATTTTGCTCAACAGTCTCTGATCGATAAGTCCGGAAAAAAGCTTTATGGCGCGTTCATTATCGCCTGCAAGTGTCGGCCCAATGGAGTCATGTCCCTGGATGCCTAAAACTTCTATTAAGGGCCGTTCATCATACAAAGGATCGGAAAGCCACAAAGTATTCAATTCCTTGAGCATATTAAAAGTGATTTTTGCCTTTGTATAACTTGTTACGCCGTATTCGTTATAGGTAAGAAGCGGAGGATTCTCCGTAATATATGCGTCTATGCTTCCGTTTTTGTCATGGCCGTCAATCTTCATGTACTCAGGCAGACAGGCGTAATTTGCCTTAAATTTTTCCGCCATTTTGGAATTTGGAACCGCAATGTGAGCGTATTTGAACAGCAGGTAGATATAATGATGCGTTAAATTATCAAAATCATCGTCAGTCATTGCGGCAAGCCATGAGATGCTTTTTAAACCGGATTTCCATTCATCCTCATTTTCGCGGATAAGAATACTGTGCCTGCTTTCATGAATTTCTTCATTAAGAACGTCAAAGCTGTGAAAAGGAATGATCCCTCTGTCCGCACCTGAAGCGTATTTCGCGTCCGTTGTCATAAAATGGCGCATAACATACATGATATGGTTAAAGTAGACCCTTCTTGCCATGTTTTTATTAACCGCTATGAAAGGACCTGCCGCGTTGTTTCCGTATGCGTAAAATTTTCCTTCTTTGTTCCAGTTCATCCCCAGATTTTCCGGTATAATCTGCCTCATCCAGACAGACGCCTGATTGAACCACGCAAGGACATGACCGTGGCATTTATACTCGCCGGGTTTTCCGGAATCCCTTATTTGCAGATATTTTTTTGTCGGAAAATTATATTCGCTTCCCGCTTCGTCAAAAATACTTGACGCTTCAAAACCGGCAAAATTAAATCCGGTCTCGTCTCTCAGCCACTGCGGCGTACGCGGATGAATATACTGAGGTTTTAAAATGTCGCTGTCCGTAAAAATTTCATAGTGCCGCTCTCTTATCCCGGTTACTTTTCCGGCTCCTATAGAACCAACCATAAATAATCCGTTTGCTTTGTTATATTTTTCTTTAATGGGAGTAACGGTATTGTAGTGTTCCTTGTCAACCGCATGGGGGATTGGAACTCCGTTTTTGTCAAGTTTCGTTATTTTGATATTGCCTAATAAAAGAAGTTCGCCTTTTACTGCCGCGCCTGTTTCCGTGTTAATGTCGATGTTAATGAAATTCCATGTCCCGTTTGCCTCTGAGTTGACGCAGAATTGTTTTTTTGACCATGTTTCTCCGTTATAATTTGTAACCCAGACGGGATTAAGGTTGCCTATGGAGTCAAGGCTTTCCGTGCGTATGTAAACTGTCGATTTATTGTGTCCGTTGGAACCTGAGCCTGATTGAGAACCTTCTCCGTCTGTGTCCGTTGACCAGAAATCCAAACGCATATATTTACCGGCCGCGCTGAAGGGATAGTACAGATCAAATTCAATATAAGTGTCGGCAGTGTGAACTTCCACAGAGGCGGACAATGGCGCTCTTATTCCGAAGCCGCCGAAACTCCTTCCTGCCGCCGCGGGATCAAAATATGTGATAAGTTTAACGAGATTTCCCGTTTCGCCTTCAAATGGATTGTCCGTGTACTCAAATGAACTTTTGGAATCCGCAGGAATGCGTCCGTCGTTTGTCCGCCACTTCTCCCACGCAAGAACGGCTTCCGGCGTAATTTTAACTTCGGCGGCAGGAAGACGCTGAATTCCTGCTCCGGGATCGGTTCCGTTATACGGGTCCCATCCGGCAGATTCAACATTTTCCATTTATATCTCCATAACTAAATGATATGCTGTTCGCAGAATGTTGTTTCCCAACAACTTCAATTAAGATATAATAATGTTTATGTTAAATCAAGCTGTAAGAGCGGTTCATTTACGTATGAGAGAAGCGGATTCCGTAGATAAACTTGTTCAATACATACGGGAAGGGTTAGCTCCGCTTGGAGTGAATCTTTTATGTCTTGAATTTAATCCCGGGTATAATTACAGGAGCTTCCCCGAATTGGCTGACGGTTCTTTCGGAAGAACAGAAGCGCGGAAAGCCGCTGCCGCGGCAAAAGAAGCCGGTATCAGTATTGTTCCGCTTTTTATGTGCCTCGGGCATCAGGGCTGGCGTTTTAAAAAAAACGCGTTACTAAAAAACCATCCCGAATTTGATGAAACGCCTGACATGCCGGAAGACGGCGACGCCAAAAATACGCCTGATCTGGAATTCTACTGTCATAGCTGGTGCGCTTCCAACGATGATGTTTACAAATATGTTTTCCCTATGATGGATGAAATCATGGAAGACTTCGGAGCGGATTGCCTTCATGTGGGAATGGACGAAGTTTTTTCCCTCGCGGCGAAGACATGTCCGCGATGCAAAGGGAAAGACCGCGCGGAACTTTTTGCGCGGACTGTTAATATACTTCATGGGCATATAGTTAAAGAAAAGGGCTGGAAGATGATGATGTGGGCTGATCGTTTAAACAACGCTGAGGCTTTCGGCTATCACGCGTGGGAGGGAGATATATGGGGCACATGGCGCGCTGTTGACATGATACCGAAAGATATTCTTCTTGCAGACTGGCATTATGAGATGTATGAAAAAGGGTTTGCGGGCATTGAGGCGTTACTCGAAAAGGGATTTACGGTAATTCCCGCTTCATGGCGGGAACTGAAACAAACCCGTTTCCTTTTGGATGAAGCGCTTAAATACGGAAAGCTGGCGAAGGAAAAAGGTTACGCGGGAGTTCTTGCGGGCATGATGGTTACCTGCTGGAGCGAGGCAAATGTCGAACTGCTGGATACTTTATTGAATTTGGTAAAAACCGGAGAGCAGGACGAAGAGGCAAAAGACGCGCATGGAGTGGCTTCGTCTATTGTATACATGGCAGAAAAATTGAAGGATTACCGGTTATAATAACAGAACAGAAACATTATACGAATATACGCGGTTTTACAATATTACTTCTCGAATTTCTCCATTTGAGTTAATTCCCATAAATTCGGCTTTAGGCATTTCGCCTGATATACATTCGACAACCGCAAATGTCGCGCCTATTCTGCTGCGCGGCCTTCCTACGCTTCCGGGATTGATAATCAGAACGCCGTCCATTGTTTTATTAAGCGGGATATGGGTATGCCCGAATAGAACTACATTCGCGTCATTGCTGCGGGCTGAATTTATCAGCGCGTGATAGCCGCTGTATAAACTGTGGCGGTGTCCGTGGCATATAAAAAAACGATGATCGGCAAAATCAAAAACCAAATTAGCCGGTATTGAGTGTTCATGATCGTTATTTCCGCAGATATATTTCCAGTCGCCGTAAAAACCTGTTTTTTCTACAGCGGGACGAAGGTCAGAAATACCGTCTCCAAGGAAAGCCGCGGCGCAAATTGTGTCATTTGGCGGCATTCGGTCCTTTGCCCAGTTGAGTACCGCTCCAAGAGCCGAAACGCAGCCGTGGGTATCTGAAAGCACCAGAAGTTTCTTGTTGTCCATAACCATATATTAACAATAGATTAAAATTGATATAATAGCCCTATGGCAATAATTGTAATTTTGCTTAGAATTACCGGCAGCCTTTGCATATTCCTCTACGGAATGAAGATTATGAGCGAAGGTATACAACGGGCCGCCGGAGACCGGCTTAAACGCTTTCTTAACTTTATGACCGGCAACAGATTCATGGCGGTATTGACCGGATTTGCCATTACTGCCATTATCCAGTCGTCTTCCGCCACTACCGTTATGGTTGTGTCCCTTGTAAATGCCGGATTGCTCAGTCTTACCCAGTCAATCGGCGTAATAATGGGCGCGAACATCGGCACAACAGTTACTGCATGGATTGTTTCGCTGATTGGGTTTTCACTTAAACTTTCCGAATTGGCCATTCCGGCAGTCGGGATTGGTTTTATTTGCAGCATTGTAAAATGGAAACACCGCGATTTGGGCAACTTTATCCTTGGTTTCGGCTTTCTTTTTCTGGGGCTTGATTTTCTTACCAAGTCCATGCCCGTTATCGGAAACAACTTTAATTTTATCGCGGAAGTTTCCGACTTGGGGTTTTTGTCAAACCTTATAGGAATGGGCGTGGGGCTTGTTGTAACCCTGCTTATGCACTCATCCAGCGCATCAACCGCGATTGTGCTGACTATGGCGTTTAACAGAGTAATTGGCTATGAAATGGCGGCTTCAATGATTTTGGGCGCTAATATTGGCACGACAATTGACGCCGCTCTTGCCTCAATCGGCACAAAGACAAACGCCAGACGCGCCGCGCTTGTCCATGTGTTTTTTAATGTTATGGGCGCCTGCTGGGCGCTGCCTTTTATTAAGCCGCTGCTTGCGCTGGTAGATTTTATAACACCCGGCAATATTACCGGAACATTCAACGATCCGATGATTACGACTCATCTTGCGATGCTCCATACTGTCTTTAACCTGATAAATACCGTTATCTTTCTGCCCTTTGTAAGACAGATAGCGGCGCTTGTTACATTAATTATCAAAGATGATACAAAAGGCGAGATTTCCGAACATTACCGGCTGGTTTATACATCGGGAAAAATTCAAAATACGCCGGAAATCAATATTCTGCGGGCGGAAAAAGAAATTCGGGATATGGCAGGGCTTGCCCTTTCAATGTTTACCCGTTTCAGCGTAGTTTTACAGTCATTGCTTGATTTGAACAACAAAACGGCCGTTGTTGACGAGCTTGGCGAGGAATTACGAAGGAAGGAAACTTATGCCGATGAGATGCGCGATCAGATCAGCGCCTTTTTAATGGAATGCGCAAGGGAACGGCTTAACCGGCGTTCAGAACAGCGTATTTCCCAGTTGTTACGCGTCATTTCAGAGCTTGAGAATATGACAGATGACTGCTGCAGCATGAGTTTCTTATTGGAAAACGGCGTTAAAAAAGGGCGTGTTTTTGAAAAAAAAGGAATGGACGCTCTTACTCCGTATTTAGTCATGGTTAAGGATTTTTTGAATCTTGTTCATGAAAACTTCGGACGCACAATGTCAGATGAAACTCTGAAAAAAGCCGACAAGCTGGAAAATGATATTGACAGATACCGCAATAAACTCCGCAAATTAAGCCGCAAACGTCTGGAATCTGGCAAAGATGTAAAAACCGAGCTTCTTTATATTGAACTTGTCAGGCGGATTGAAAAACTCGGCGATTACTGCTACGAAATATCGGAGACGCTTGCCAATTAGTGTCAGTCCGCATATAGACAGACAGTAATCAGAGTTTTCCGCTTTTTTTTATTTTTAAATATTTATTAATGAGATCGGCGGAAATCTGTTTAGGCGAGGTTTCCAGCACCAAAAGGCCGGAATGCTCCCATTTACTGTACAGTCGCCGGCGGTTTTCAAGATAGGCAAAGGCCGCCGCGGTTTCAAGCACTTCCCCGTCAGTTTTGTTATGCGAAACTGTGTCGGTAAAAGCCAATTTCACCGCCTCATCCTCGCAGAAACTGACCAAAAGAAGCAAATGGCGTTTTTTTATGTGCGGAAGTATCCATGAAAGGGATTTATCGTCTTCTTCGCGGAAATTGCTTATTAAAACAATAAAGCTGCGGCGGTGAAGGCGGCTTAAAGCGTTTTCCAGGGCGAGAAAAGGCGATGACGGAACAGGTTCGCTGTGAAGATTATACAAACCGTTCATAAGGCCGGTATACGCTTTCATGCCCTTTCGCGGCGGTATCCATATATCATGAGCGCCGAAACTTGCCGCAGCGGCCGCATCGCCGTGTTTAAGCGCTATATATGAAAGCATAAGCATTGCCTCCAACGCGCTGTCAAAATGATGATCCGGCAGGCGGTAGCCTGAGTCAATAATAAATAGAATCTGCTGATCCTGTTCTTCCTGATAATTTCTTACGACAAGTTTAAGCCTGCCGTCCATACGGCGGTTGCGGCTTGTCGCCCGCCAGTCTATCAGCCTGATCGAATCGCCTTCCTGATAATCCCGCAGGCTTTCAAATTCCAGTCCCTGCCCTCTCTTGCGTATTTGGCGTATTTCCCCTTTTTCCGGTTTTCCCTTCAGTTCCGTCCCGCGCGCGAGCTGTTTAAAATCCGGATATGTCCGTCCCCTGCTGATAACTTCGTGTGTTACGCGCAATTGCCAAAAGCGTAAAAATGAGGAAAAAAGAAACTCCGCGCCTGAAAAAAACCAGGGCCCGCGTTCATTCGGAAACAGGCTGTATTCAAAAACAAGAAACTCACTTTTCCCGCGGAAAGGAAAATTAATTTTTACGGGAAAAGCCGATGTACTCATTGTATCGGGATGAAGATCGTAAAGCTGTATGGAAGAGGGCAGCAAAGGTTTTTCCGTACGGTAAATTAAAAGTTTAACCCGTACGTTTTCCCCCTGCGCGAAAGAAAAAGGAATTTCCCTTTCAACACGCAGACGGTCGCCGAGAAAAAAAAGCAGAGCAAAGTCGATAATTATAAACGGGATAAGCCCCGCTCCTGCCAGAATCCAAATTAAAAAAACTTCTTTATAGAAAAACGCGGCGCAGCCCAGAACCATGTAAAGCAGGGACGAGATAAAAAGCGTTTTACCCGGTTTTACGAGCGATTGGCTTTTTACTTCACTCATTGTATGCAATTCCCTTAGGCGCCTCAATTTTTTGTATAATGTTTTCTATGATGCGTTTTTCGCTTAGTCCTTCAAGTTCGCTTTCCGCGGAAAGAGTCAGCCGGTGCGGAAGAACCACACAGGCAAGAGCTTTAACATCGTCGGGAAGAACAAAATCCCTGCCGAAAAGAAGAGCGCGGGCGCGGGCGCACCGAATCAGGGCTAGGCTTCCTCTGGGCCCCGCTCCTGTTTCCGCCGCGGGAGTTTCCCTTGTGGCGGCCGTCATGCGGACTGCGTAATCAACCACCAGCGGATCAACCCTGAAAGACGCGGCAAGGTTTTTTATCGCGTTAAACGTATCTGTATCAAGGACTGTATTTACTCCCGCAATCGAAAGTTCCGCTCCTGTATCTCCGGTTAAAACTTTTTCCACCATGTTTTTTTCTTCTTCGATTGACGGATAAGAAGCTATTATCTTCATAAGGAAGCGGTCTTTTTGCGCGTCCGGCAGAGGGTATGTTCCCTCATGTTCAAACGGGTTTTGCGTCGCCAGAACCATAAACGGAGAAGGCAGGGAATGGCTTTCGCCGTCAAGACTCACCTGAAACTCCTGCATTGCCTCAAAAAGAGCGGCCTGAGTTTTTGCCGGAGCGCGGTTGATTTCATCAGCTACCAGAAAATTGGCAAAAATGGGACCCTTACGCGTAACAAATTTTCCTGTTGACGGGTCCAGCATTATATTGCCTGTTATATCGCTTGGCATAAGGTCAGGCGTGAATTGAATACGCTTTGAATCGCCTCCTATTACTTTTGCCAGCGCGCGCACCATCAATGTTTTCCCGAGACCGGGCACGCCTTCTACAAGAAGATGCCCCCCGGCAATCAAGGTAATCAAAGCGTGTTCCACAAGCTGCTTCTGCCCGATAAACGCTTTGGCTATCTCATTTTTTACCTGTTCAAGTTTTAATGCCGCCGATTCTACGTTTAAATTTGTCTGTTCCGTCATACATCCTCCGTAATTTATTTACTATTTCACCGTAACTGTATTTTTTTTCTGATTGCAGCTCACGCTCGTTTGCGTCAAGGTAATAGTCCAAAGATTTATATTTTTTAAAAAAACTGATTTCCGCGGCAAACCGTTCCCTGATGGGCCTTGAGTTTTTCGGCTTTTCTTCAATTACGGGGCCGAAAAGCGGGATAACCATCCAAAAACCAATAATGATTACAAGGAATACTGAAATGACAAGGGGAATAAGGTTTCCCCTTTCCATGATTTTTCCGAACATGGATTTTATCATTTTTCTTTCCCTGACAAAAAGAATTCTCTTGTTTTCACCTGCCGCGAGTTCTCCGGTTAACTGCCATGACCAATAGGCGTTTACCTTATTTCCCAAATAATCATTTTGCATGAATAAAGGATATCCGGTAACGGCGAGCGTTCCTTCTTTAAATAAAATCATCGCCAGTGTTACAGAGCTGTCAGGTTCGTTTATATTTATTTTCAACGTATTCTTATTATTATCATTATCAATATTGAAATAATAATTGGGAATAATATCTGTTTCGGAATCTTCGGAATTTATACTGGCTTCGATCCCGTAACCGGAAAGGAATTCCGTAAGATTTTCATCTATTTCCTGACCGGAAAAATAATCCAAGCAGATAACCAATGAATTGCCCTCTTTGATCCATGGAATGAAATATGATTCAGCGTCTTCCCAATCGCAGGCTGTGGCAAATATTACGGCGGTTTTTTCAGGTATTGCGGAAATTTTTTCAGGATAAAACCGCTTTTCAACCCGGACAGGATGGCCTGTTTCTTTAAGCCATTTTTCCATTGCGTAATAATTATTTGCCCGCACCTCCGAAGACGGCGCGGAATATGTTTTCTCTTCGTATAATTCGAAAGTGTTATACGCAAGAAGCGCAAGCAGGGCCAGAATGAGAATAATGGCGGCGCAGATAAAAATCCGTTTATCCATTTGACGCTCTCATTGATCTGCAAAAAGCGGCGGCTTCTTCAAAACTGCCTGAAGGCGGAAGCTGTCCCGCGTATGCAAAATTTATCCAGTTATTTATCAATTTGTTGAAAGCATGAGCCTCAGAACTGCCGCATGACGGCGCTGAACACGCAATGTTTGTACATTCGCTTTCGGTTGCGCCCGGCGGAAAAACAAGGCCTCGGTATACTGTCCATGATAAAATTGCCGCGGCTGTACAGTACCCCCATGCCATGCGAATGTTTTTCTGATCATGAAAATCTATGGCTTTCTGCAAAATTAGTTCGGGATTTCCGCAGGGAATCCCCTGCAGGATTGTCATTTTATATTTTTCGATTTTCGGTTCTTTTTTATATACTTGTTTGCGGACAAATATAAATAATAGCACCGCTGCCGCCGCAATACATATTATTATTATGAATCTTAACACATATGCAAAAATAAACCTTAATCTATCGAACATTGTAAGAAAATCAAATCCGGTAAAATTACTGTTATCCTGTTTTTCTCTTAATCTTATTCCCCATGAATCTGTTTCTCTGCCGAAGTCGGGAGAATCCAAAATCTTCTGTAATTTTTCCATTGGAATATTTTTCCCGGGCGAGTCTTCAATTACCCGGTCTTGGGTAAATGCGCTAACCGGTACAAACAGGCATATAAGGATTACGGCAGCCAAAATGCCGTTTTTCTTTTTATTTAGTTTCTTCGCAAAATTACGGAACATTATCTCTATGTCCCATCCTTCAACATCAATACGGCTGTTTATATAAAGGCTGAATCCCATGCAGACGTACAGTGTTTCAACAAACATAAAATTAAAACACCATGCCGTAAAAATGAACATTTCAATATTTTTCATATAATTTCCGGTAAACGGCCATACTTCAATTGAAAAAAGTTCGGTCATTATTCCGAAAAAAAAGAATTCGCCTGCCAAAAGCGCAATTTCAAGGGCAATTCCCCAAAGAGTTAAAAAGAAACAATAACCGATACCGCTTTTTTTAAGAAGCTCTTTCCGCTTTTTTATTTCATCCGCGGATTTTTTTACAGGTTTGCCGTATTCCAGCACATATACCGGCATCATTGCGGCTCTTAGCGGGCTGAAACGGCGCCAGAGCAGATCGCCTAACAGTCCCCGCCACAGACTTTTACCAAGACCTTTGAATAAACGCTTCATTCCGGTAACGCTTTCAAAAAACCTTACCGAAATTATGTGCAATACAGGTCTGTCAAACAGAGGCCTTAAAAACCACAGAATCAGCCAGGAAAAATACTGCATTTTGCCTGGAAGCAGGCGCAGGATAAATGCGCATAACCAGAAAGGAATCGCAAAAAAAGGAAGAAAATTGATAAAACTTTCCCGCCACAGCAGCAAACCGGTATCGGCTGCTTCGCGTGAATCCATTTTTCTGGAAGAAATTTCAAAAGGAAGATTCATCGCTTTTTCCCGCGCCGGTTTTTCCGCCCGCAAATAAAAAATAAATAAGCACCGAAACCCAAACGCATACGCCGGAAGCAATTCTGAGCATAAACGGAAATTGGTGCTTTGATGACCAAAATGCCTCTATAACTGCGGCTATAACAAGCATAAGTGTGCTGCCGGCGACAATCGGAAGCGCTTCCTGCCCCGCTTTTCTTATTGACGCGCTACGGCTTAATCCTCCGGTAATAAAGAAACGGTATCCCAGAAGCAAGCCGGAATAGGCGAAAAAAATTATTGCCGTAATTTCAAACGCGCTGTGCGCGATAATAAACGGAAACAGCGTTTTCGCATAACCGACATTAATCAAATGCCCTTCAATTATTCCCAGATAACCTGCGTTAAAACAAAGAATTAAAAGACTCCCAACACCGGCAAGTATTCCGCCCGCGAAAGTTCTGAAAGCCAATGAAATATTGTTATAAATATAAAATCCGAACATGTCGGCGTCGCTGGTTACATCACGCGGCCTTAAATAAGCTTCATCCGCCGGATTGTACATCTGTTCAATAATATTAAGTTGATATGAGGAAAGCAGTTCTTCTGAAATACCGGGAAACCGAATACACAGAAAACCGAAGAAAAACGCAATACCGTAAAAAAGCAGGGAAACGGCAAGTATCCCTTTCCACTGTGAACGGACTTTCTGCGGAAAAGTCTGTAAAATAAAACGAACCGGCTCTTTAAGCGTCCAATTGCGCTTTGCGTAAAGAATTTGATTCCCCTCATTAACAAGGATATTCAACCTGTCAATAATCGCCGGATCAAAACCATACGCTTTTGCCGTGTTAAGGTCCTGAGTCATCTCCCTGAACATCAGAACGAAAGACGCAGCTCCGTTTTTTAAAACGTTTTTTTTACCTTTAATCAGTTTTGAAAATTCATTCCAGACAGATTCCCGCCTTTGGACAAAACTCAGTTCGGTCATTGAACTTTCTCCTGAAGCGGTGTTTCCGGAGGAAACGTAGCTTCCGGAGGAAACGGTGTTTCCTGAGGAAACGTAGCTTTCTTTAAAAGAGATTGTTCACCTGACAGGTTACGTGCAATTCCTAGGAGACAGGCGGAATCGGAGAGACCGCTTCCCTCAGGCTGAAGATACGGCGCATAGACAGCGGCAATTTCGTTTGCTCTGGATTCACCGAGCAGGGGATAACGGCGCGCAAAACTCAATATAGCCTGTTTTTCATCGTAGGAAAGAGCGAAAGGCGGGCTTACAGGATCATACTTTGCCAGAAGCCCCGTAATATTCTGCTGAAACCTTGTTACCGTCTGCGAATAAACGACAAGAGTGCCGCCCGCCCAGTCACCGAGCCTTTTGAAACCGCGGCTTGTTGTCATGGAAATAAGCGCGATTGGAAATAAAAACAGGAAAGTATCGGCAAAACGCAGAAGGTTGCGCAGAAAAGACGACGCCGGATCAATGGGAGCGCCGGAACTTTTTATTACCCTGATGCCTGTCAGGCGTTTTCCCAAACTCTGCCCGTGAAACGCCAGCTCAAAAATTACATGATAAAACCAGTCAATGCAGAATGAAAGTATCAGGAAAATCCACACGCCCAGAGAATTCCTTAAAAAATCGGATACAATAAGAATAGTAATGAGAAGCGCCCATTGAATAATTATATCTATCGCGTATGCAAGCGTACGGACAGGAAGCCCTGCCGGAGAGAGTACAAATTTTACGCCTTCCGGCGTCAAGGCTTCCAGTGAAGCGTCAAACCTGTTTTTATGGCGTAACATTGTCTAAACATTATAATACATTAAACGCGGACACGATACCTATTACTACAGCGATTACTATTAATGCCGGAATCGAAGCAAGATAAATTATGTAGAGGATTCCGTTAAATTTCCATAAAGATTTATTGAATTTAAAAGCTGTTTCCAAATCCTCGGATAAATGGCTGTACTGATAATTGCGTAATTTTTGGCCGAATTTAAATGTAAAATGAGACGGAAAAAATAACAGTAATCCTACCGGTATATAAATTAACGGAAGAAACCATGAAGAAAACATATCCAATCCGCCGATCATCTCTGAGGTAACAAGCATGACGATAGTAAATATTATTCCCCCCACACATGATAATGCGCTCCCGATATAGCCGATAATACCGATAAACCGCATCCAGGGAGAGGCTTCAAATAAATATTGAAGCATGGTTACAGACAGCGATACGCCGGAATCCTGCGATGCCTCCGGAACAATCGGAGTTTCAGGACTTTGATAAGGATTTTCTAAATCAGACATGATTTTCGCCTTTCATTAAGTTTTATTGCTGTTCCGCCTTGAACTTACAAAACGGGAAAAGTCATTTATGTTTTTTACAATAATGCGATCGGGAAATATATCCAGACGCCGCTGGTTGGCAAAATGTCCGAGTACGGTTTTAACTTCACTGGCGCTCATTCCCGCCCAGTGGGCTACGCCTTCAATTGTTGTGTTAAATTCCCTTTTTTCGGTAGATTTATCAATATCAGGCTGGGTTTCATCAAGCATAAGAAAAACGTCCGCTATTTTTGCTGATGGTTCAGGCAGTGTCAGAATCATAAAGCGTCTTTTAGAATCGTATATGCGTTTACAGAACATCTTTAAAAGTTTAAGGGCAATCTGCGGGTTGCCGAGCAGGAGTATTTCAAAATTCTGGGCATTGAATTCCAGTACGTTCACTTCATCAAGGGCAATGGCGGTCGCCGAACGCGGTGAATTCTCCAAAATCGCCATTTCACCGAACATCTCGGAGGGATACAGAATATCCAGAGTCCGTTCAATATCACCGGTTAATTTTACAAGCTGCACTCTGCCTGATTGAATCAGATAAAACGTATCTCCCGGTTCAAATTCGGAGAAAATAATTTCACCCTGGGGGAATGTCCGGGAAAAACGGTCAAATGCGGCCATATCCATAGCCATCTTACTCTCCTATGGCGTTTAACGCTCGTTTTGTTTTTATAACGGTATCATTTTCTTCATCGCCGCCCATTGAAAGCAGTTTTTTATAAAAAGCCGCGGCTTGATCTTTCCTGCCGATTTTTTCATTGCATTGACCCATTATGAACAAAGTATCTATAAAATCGGGATGTTTCGGATATTTGGTCAGCATTGTTGTAAAAAACTTCAGGCAATCCTCATATTTATCCAGCAGGAATAGGCATCTGCCGGTTTCAAAAAGTATTTTTGATGTCCGTTCCGGGTCTGTAACGGAACCGGCCAATGTTCTTAAAGATGTGTATGCTTCCTGATATTTTCCCTGTGAAATCATGCTGACAGCGTCATAATATGCTTTATCTATTTTTCCGGAATCCTGCTGCGTTTGCGCGACAGGCGCAGGCGCAGCGGGCGCAAGCGTGGCAGACGCAGGACTGCTTAAACCAATGTCCGGTCCCTTGCCGTTTCCGTACTGCGACAGGGCTCTTTCCGCGGCATCAAGATTTTTGGACGCCTGAATTGCGTCTTTTCCGGAAGGATAAAATGTCAAATAACGGCTGAATACATATTTTGCCTGCGAGAAACGCTTGTTTCTTAAATAGAAATCTCCTACATTGTACAGGCTGTCGGCGGGCGCTTGTTCTTCTCTTGCCATTAACTTGGATATCTGCTTGTGAACACGCCTCATTTGGTTGGAAAATACCTTGAGCATCTTCATGATTATTCTTGTATTTGCCATTGCAATCGCTTCAAATTCCGGTACGGTAAAAACCAAAACCGAAGTTTCTGAAAGCGCGACCGCATTTTCTTCACGGGGATAGCGCCCCAACGCGGATTTTACTCCGAAGAATTCACCCGGCTGTACAGGGTCTTTTACGTCCACACCGGTCTCAATATCCTGATAAACCAGGCTTACCTTTCCTGTTTGCAGGATGTATATTTTATCAGCGGGGTCTCCCTGGAAATAAATAAGAGAACCTGAACGATATTGAAGCGGTTTCGGCATTTTTCCTTCCTATGCGGGTTCAAAAGGCAGATAATCAAGTTTCTTTTTAAAACCGATTTTTTCCCTGATCACGCGGTAAAGACCGGCAGGATCGCCCTTTATGAACATTTCTTTATTTCCGACTTTTATCTGCGAATAGTCTGCCGGAAGTTCTCCCTTAAAAATATCTAGGAAACGCATTTGTCCGTAGATTGGTTTTCCGGCTAAAACCAATAACTCAATGTCTTTCATGCCGGCGTTGACAAGGTTTTCATAAGGATCGTCTTCTTTGGCTTTTAAAACCAGAATATCGCCCGATTTGCCTTCTTCCAGACTGCCTGTTTTATCCTGCATACGGAACGCTTTCGCGGCATTTATTGTTATCATTCCGAAAATTGTTTTTGCGCCTATGTCTTCGCCGTAAAATTTCCGGTACAGTTCCCTGTCATATTTTATCTCGGCAAGAAGATTGGCGGAGCCTGTTGCGGAAGAATCAGTGCCGATTGTAACGTTAACTCCGGCTTTAAGCATCTTGCGGATTTTAGCCGTTACGTTAAACATAAACATATTGGAAAAACCGCACCACGAAACGCTTGCTCCCGCTTTTGCGACTTTATTAATGTCTTCATCGCTGAAAGCGATACAATGAATAAAAAGGCAATGCTCGTCCAGAACGTTCATTTTTTCCAGAGTTTCCACGCTGTGCATTGCTTCACTGTCAAAACCTTCGCAAAGGTGGGTAATAAACGGCCAGTTGTTTTTTACCGCCGTTTCATGTTCAGTTTTTATGCCCTCGCCCCATTTTAAATCATAAGATGTGCATTCATGGGCGATTCCGTATTCATGAATAGCCCTGATTGGCAAAGTGGGCAGTATCTTGCCGTTTAGCTGCAACGGAAAGTGATCGTTTACTGTGGTAACGCCTGAAAATAAACATTTATAGCCTGAAAGAGCGTACAGTTCCTCTCTTGTCAACTTGGAACGTTCCTCATAAGTTTTTGACGCTTTAAAATCCTGATCCCAGGGCAGCCATGTAAGGTAAAAATTTCCTTTTTTAGGGCCGACAGGCGGACGGTAATTCCCCTGTAAATGATCATGGGTATTGATAAGAGACGGATATACGAATGATTTTTTCTTTAAATTGATCTTGTTAATACCGTCCGGAGAAACAATTTTTTCCCCTTTTACTCCCAAATTACCGGTATGCGCTTCTTCACCGGGGGATACAATCACCCCGTTTGCCAGAACATACTCAAACACCTACAGACCATCCTTTTATACATTATATTATCATTTTAATGGTAATAACCCTATTGATCAATATTCCTGATAGATTCTCGTAAAATTATCGGATAGTTATGTATAAATCGATAAAATTTTGATACAATATCGGCAGCAGCTATGGTAGATTTTCATACCCATTCCAATGTTTCAGACGGAGACTTAAGTCCGACTTTGCTTATCAAAGAAGCTGTAAAACAGGGGCTGCGCGCAATAGCTCTTACCGATCATGATACCATAAACGGGCTGGAAGACGCAAGAACTGCGGCTTTAACGGAGAATTTTCAATTTATTCCCGGAATTGAGATAAATATTAGCTGGAGCGGAAGTAAATCGACGCCCGGACTTGGCCCGGGAGGCGAATTTCATCTTCTGGGACTTGGTATAAATTCGCCGAGTCCGGGTTTTATTTCCGCTGTCGAGGAATTATCCCGCCGAAGAGAGGCAAGAAACAGGGAAATTCTGGAAAGAATGCACGAATTGAGCATCGACGCAACATGGGAAGAACTATTGGCTTTATCGGGCGGTCATTCGCTTGGGCGTCCTCACTTTGCGGCGCTTCTGGTAAATCGAAAAATTGTCAAAAACAGGAATCAGGCGTTTGCCCGCTATCTGGGTATCGGAAAATATCTGTATGTGGCAAAAGAGGGGCTTGCGTTCGAGGAAGCCGTTTCCCTCATACGCGAATCCGGCGGCATACCCGTCCTAGCGCACCCTATTTCGCTCTTTGTAGCATGGGGGCGGCTTCCCGATTTAATAAAAATCCTGAAAGATATGGGGCTTATGGGCATTGAAGCATGGCATCCCACAGCAAAACCCGGCTCCTGCCGCCGGCTTGAAGATTTGGCAAAAAACCTTGGCCTCTATATCACCGAAGGCAGCGATTTTCACGGTTCAGCCCGTCCCGACCGCAGACTTGGCTATTCAAGCAAAGGCAGGAAAATAGATGACGCCATTCTTGAAAGAATACCGGAGTTAATGAGGTAGAAAATTATCAAGCTTATTTTTCCCATAAACGATTAAGTAAGCTTAAAACTGCTTTATTGACATAATATATCAAATATGATATATCGTTAATATGGAATATAAAATAGAACTCTATGAAAAAATAGACGGTAAAACGCTTGTTTTAGAGTTTATTTTAAGTTTAAGTCCTAAACAACAAGCTAAAATATATAGAGAAATTGATTTGTTGGAGAAATATGGCAATGAATTACATTATCCACATATTGATACCATTAAAGGTAAAAAATACGATGGTTTATTGGAATTAAGAGTAAAGTTTGCATCAAATATTTTTCGAATATTTTATTTTTTACATGAAAAAAATAAAATAATATTGCTGCATGGGATAGTAAAAAAGAAGCAAAAAACACCTAAAAAAGAATTAGATACAGCATTAAACCGAATGAAAGAATATTTACGGAGGAAAAATGATGAATTGGAGTGAAGCGAAATCAATAATTCTTAAAAATGACGATGTAAAAAATGAACTCAAGATGAATGAGGCTGAATATAAAATTATTGAGGAAATAATTATGGCTCGTAAGGAAAAGAATTTAACACAAAAAGACTTGGCTGAATTAATCGGAACAAAACAGTCTAATATTTCCAGACTTGAAAGCGGAAATTATAATCCTTCATTGGATTTATTAAATAGAATTGCATTGGCGGTAGGGAAAGAATTAGAAGTAAGAATGATATAATTTCATTGCTTCCTAAAACATTTTGTGCTATTGTTTTTAAGTAATCTGCAATATACAGAAAGTGCGGTAAAAAGCGCTGTTTTACGGGAAAGAGAAAATCATGAAGGAGTAATTTATGAGTGAAGATTCTGTCGTATGGGACGATGCTTATTCTGTAGGTTTTGAACCTATTGATAATCAGCACAAAGAACTGGTAAAAATTATTAACGAGCTGTTTAATAGCTGTAAAAAAGGAGCTGCCGCCGCTGATAAAGTCTTTTTGCATGCTATAAAGGAAGCTGCGAATTACGCTGTTAACCACTTTTCCGATGAAGATAAATATATGGTGAAGGTTGGTTTTCCTAAACTCGCCGAACACAGAAAACAGCATGATGATTTTGTGGCGACAGTATTAAAATCAATTAATGAATTTGAAGCTGGAAAAACCGCGCCTATTGATTTAGCGCATTTCCTGAAAAATTGGCTTTTAAACCACATCGCAATATCCGACAAGCAGTACGCTCCGTATTTGAAGAAACTAAAAGCGTAGAGATTTGCCGTTTTCAACTGTTATCCGCCGTTTGAATTAAGGGCGAGTCTTACAAACATTTCCTGATCCATTCGGGGTGTCTTGTCGCCTCGTCCAGAAGGCGGGCCATAGCGGTTGTGTATCCTTCTCCTATAGTACGCTGCCACCATTTAATAGTTCCGCTTTGAAGCCGTAAAGAGAACATTTGTTTTTTTCGATCTTGATCCCTTTGACGCTTTATCTCGGTTACCTCCCGGGGAGTTAACTCGGGAATGTCGCTGAAATCTATCGGTCTGTTTTCCAGAGCTGCCAACCGTTCAAGAGATTCCTCTGAAAGCTGAGAATTCTCAGTTAGTGTGTATTTTACCATACCCATAATAATACGCCTCCTCTTCAGTTTTACTTGCCTTTCGCGCCGAAATTATCCTGATAATACCGTTTCTTTCAGTACAACTGACTGTTAGAACGGCCATACCGGACAAGCCGAATATCTTCCATCGTTCTTCCGTAAAACTATGTTTGCTGTCATATATTTCTACCCGCATGGAATCCGAAAAAACCATAGCCGCTTCTTTAAATGAAACGCCGTGTTTCATTTGATTTATCCGGTTTTTTTCCTCATTCCAGTTAAACCTAAAATTCATTATAGTCCTCCTTTTTATAAATGTCAATACATTTTGTATTGACATATTGTATTTTTGTTAAATCGACAGAATTTCCCAGGGGTCTTCGCCGAGGCGGCGGTAATGAACCGCTTCAAGAATATGTTCAGTTTCGATAATTTCTTTACTTTCAAGATCAGCGATTGTTCTGGCTACCCGTAAAATCCCGTGAAAAGCCCTGCCGGAAAATCCCAGTTTAGAAACAGCCGTGTGAAACGCTTTTTCCGCCTTTTCGCTCATTGGGCAGAGAGAAGCCGTTTTCCCCGCCGGAAGAAGCGCGTTACGGCGAACTGCGGTTTCCTTAAAACGCTGTCTTTGAATTTCAACCGTCGCCCTGACACGTCCGGCAATTTCCGCGCTTTCCTCTTCGCTGCAGCCGCTGTGTTTTCCGATTTCGCTTATTTTCGGCGGAAGGACAGCGACACGAATTTCCACTCTGTCCAAAAGAGCGCCGCCGAATTTTCGCCAATAACGGTTTATTTCCTCCGGTGAACAAAGACAGCCGTTTTCGGTTTCTCTCATGCCGAGCCGTCCGCAGGGGCAGGAATTAGCCGTCATCAATAATTGAAATTCCGCCGGAAACCGAACCGGTCCTTCCGCCCTTGAAATGCTTATCACCCTGTCTTCAAGCGGTTCGCGGAGCGCTTGCAGCACATTGATCCTGAACTCCGGCGCTTCATCAAGGAAGAGTACGCCGAAATGGGCAAGGCTGATTTCTCCCGGGCGCGGGTTTCTGCCGCCGCCGAGAATTCCTTCCGCGCTGGCGGAATGGTGAGGTGCGCGGAACGGCGCGTTTGTGATGAGACGGTCGATGAACCGCTGTGAACAACAATCGCCGCTGTTTGAAAATGGACCCGCAAGGCTGTAAAGGCGGGTTACTTCCACCGCCTCATCGGGGGTAAGAGCAGTCATTATGGAAGTCATCCGGCGCGCCAGCATGGTTTTTCCCGCTCCCGGCGGCCCGAAAACCAGTACGTTATGCCCTCCTGCGGCGGCTATCTCCAACGCGCGTTTGTAGACAGCCTGTCCGCGCACTTCTGAAAAATCGCCGCCGGTATAACCGCCTTCGGCAGAATTTACGCCCGCGCCGTAAGCATCCCCTGAAGCTTCCGTTCGCAGCGAAGCGGGAAGTTTCCCGTTTCCCGCCCTTATAAAAAGCGCATGAACCGCTCCCTGTAAGTTTTCCGCCGCGGTAAAGACTGCGCCCTTTTCAACAAGAATGGCCGCTTCCCCTGAATTTTCCGCCGGAACAATAAATTCGGTAATTCCTTCGGAAAGACCGGCGGCAATAGCCGCAAGTACGCCGCGCACCGGTCTTATTTTTCCGGATAGTTCAAGTTCGCCCATCACAAGCAGATTCCCTGAAACAGGCGCAGTTCCCGCCGCCGCCATAACTGACAGCGCAATCGGCAGATCAAGCGCTGCCCCGTCTTTTTTCAGTCCCGCGGGCGCGAGATTTATCAAAATCCTGTCCAGCGGAAAACTAAACCCGGAATTTCTAAACGCCGCGCGAACCCTGTCCCGCGCTTCCCTAACCGCTCCTTCCGCAAGCCCTGAAATATCAACGCCGGGAATGCCCCGCCTAATATCGGCTTCAACCCTGATAATGATCCCGCCTGCCCCATAGGGCATATAAGCAAAAATACCCATAAAAACTCCTGATAACTTTGATAAAGAACGGCTGACTAACCGCGTGATTAATCGAAAATGAAACAATGTTTCATGCCTATATATGGCGCGGGGATAATAAGGCGCTTTACTTTATGGGAGTAAAAACAAGTAAATTTTTGTTATCCAAAAAGAGGGCGTAAAGCAGGGAATGTTCACATATCGCAGGGAGCCGCTTTTTGCAATTCCTTGAAAATAATCGTAAAAATCGACATGATAAATTTAATTGAAATTAATGGGAGTTTTATCATTTTACCTTTTATACTGGGATTTATCTGCGTTATAGGATTTTATCCCCTTTTTTACAAGATGAATAAACCTGAGTCTCGTTTGCGGTCTGTTGCTCTCCTGGCGGTAGTCGTTCTGGGTTACCCTTTTTATATATTATTTAACCACCTTTATTTTTACGGGAAAGTTGAAGCTCCCTCGTTCATTGATACTACTGTCATTTTTCTTACGTTGTTTCTTCTTTCCTGCGTTCTGCTGGGTAATAACCGTTTAAAGGCGCTTATAGCCGCTTCTTTTATTTTCAGCATAATTAGTTTAGCGCAGTTTCCTGTCGCTTTTTTTATCGCTGCCGTAATTTACCCTGTAACCGATTTATTTCATTACATGGAAGAAGCCTTGAAAAACAAGCAGTTGTATTACGGCGGTCTTATTTCCATCAATGTTATTATCACTGTATGCAGTCTACTAGCCGCGCGCTGGCTTCGCGGCACAAAGTCAAAACCGCCTCTTAATTTTTATCTGCCTTTTAATTTGCTGTTTATTATCTTCACTTTTATAGTTCTTTTTTGGTGGGAAGATATTTCAAGAGTGCTGTCTATGTCATTCTTACCTTCTTTTTTTATGGGAACGCTTCTTATTGTAATACTTATATTTTTATTTTATCTTTATACGCGGCTTGCAGCGGATAATTTATCTTCCGATGCAAAAGGAATTGAAAACTCACTATCAGCCGCAGGAGTTTCTGATTACACGCCGTTCATTCAGCATTTGAGCAGACGCGAATTAGAGGTTATCGAGGCGGTACTTGCCGGTAATGTCAGTCATAAAGGACTTTCAAAAACTCTTAATATTTCCGTCAACACGGTAAAAACACATTTAAAGCACATTTATCAAACTACAGGCGTTTCAAATATTGCCGCCCTTTCAATTCTTTTCCGCGGATATAATCCTAATCACCCGTAAATCACCCGCAAATCATTCGAAAATCACCCGAAAGGGTGATTTTTTTATGTGCCGTCCCAGCTATGTTGCTTATAGATAAAAATTTTTGGGAGTATAGCATGATTAGGAAATACGATTTATTGAAAAACGTTTTAACTGATATAGAGGAAGGCGTTAGGAATGGCATCAATGCAGATATTATTGCCAGGAAACACACTCTATCGGAAAGCCACTTGCAAAGACTGTTCAAATTGACGTTTAATCAGCCGCTTGGTTTATATATTCGCACTTATAAATTAGCGGAAAGCATTGACGATCTGCTTAATACCGATTCAAAAATTTTGGACATTGCGTTAGGTTACGGCTTTGAATATGAACAATCCTATATAAGGGCTTTTAAAAACGAATTTGGAATTACGCCGGGTAAATTCCGTAGGTCGGGGTATTCAGACAAATCACATCAGCCTCTTCATCATTCCGATAAAGAAGGCAATAAGAACTTTTTTTCTGTTTCACTTTCATGTTCCTAAATATATTATAGAGGTAAAGCCGCTTGTCGTATGAATATTGTTTGGCGCAATACTACGCTGGACATTGCTCATAATTTATGATAATGCAGTTTATGGAGAAAAAATATGAATAGAGTTTGGCCTCAAAAAATAAATGAAAAAATAAAAAATATGGAAATAATAAGGAATGACATAGGAATGTCAACTGCAGGCGTTTATCAATGCATTTCAGATACTAAAAGTTATTATTTAAAAATCAGCTCAAAAGACAATGGATTAAAAAATGAATATCGAAATATTTGCTGGCTAAACGGTAAAGCGCCTGTTCCAAAAGTAATTGAATGGGATTCCGATGAAACAAATGATTATTTGCTGGTTTCAAAAATTGATGGTTTAATGTTATGTGATGAATATTATTTAAATAATCCCCAAACAGCGGTTTCAGTATTAGCTAAAGGCTTAAAATTATTGCAATCAATAGATATTAAAAATTGTAATATGGTAAATGATCTTGAAAATAAGTTAAAATCAGCAAGAATAAATATTCAAAATAATAATGTCAGTTTAAATGACTTGGATGAAGAAACAATAAAACAATTTCAATCTCCCGATTTATTATTGGAATATTTATATGATAATAAACCTGAATACGAGGAACTTACCTTCACACATGGTGATTATTGTCTACCGAATATATTTGGAGTTGAAAATGAAATAAAAGGATTTATAGATATCGGTAGTGCCGGTATAGCGGATAAATGGCAAGATATAGCATTATGCGTAAGGTCCTTATGGCACAATTTTAATACAGATGAATATGATGATCTATTGCTGGAAATATTGGGAATAGAGAAGGATAATAAAAAATTGAACTATTACATTCTATTGGATGAGTTGTTCTAAAAAAGGCAGTACTGCGTTTAGAAATAGTTATGCGCAATACGTCTCAACGTGTTGACAAATATTTGAATATGATATAAATATGATTTGGGGGAATTATGGAAAATACTAAAACCGTTATAAATACGGCAAATTTATACGATTTGGATCAAAGGGATAATTTGGTTGTAGATATTCCATTTTATATTGAGTATGCCAAAAGACAAAATGGCAATATTCTTGAATTAGGGTGTGGTACTGGAAGAGTATCCATTGAACTCGCTAAAGAAGGATTTTATGTAGCCGGACTGGATTTATCAGAAAAAATGCTTGAAATATATAAAAATAAATTTAAAGAATTACCGAATAATATACAAAATAAAATAGAAATTGTAAAAGGAGATATGGCAAAATTTGCAATTAATAAAAAGTATTCATTAATAATTGCACCCTTTAGGGCTTTTCAGGCATTAACTAAAGAAAGTGATATAAAAAATTGCCTTAAATGTATAAGAGAGCATTTAGAAACAAATGGTATATTTATAGTAAATGTATTTCGTCCAAATAAAGTATTGGATGAGAGTTGGTGTTCAGATGAGACAATTCAATGGGAAAGAGATGACTTAAAAAATGGAATACATGTAATAAAAAAGGATTTGCGGGAAAGAATTGATACAAAGAATCAAATAATTTACCCAAAATTTATTTATGAAGTAATAGATAAAAATGGAAATATAGAAAAATATATAGAAGAATTGAAATTAAAATATTATTATTATGATCAATTGAAAAGAATATTATTGGAAAATGGTTATGAAATTTCTGAGGAATTTGGCTGGTATGATAAGACAAAAATAGAAAATGGTAGGGAATTAATAATGGTGTGTAAAAAGGGGAAGTGCTGCGTATAAAAATAGTTGTGCGAAATAAAAATTGAATTAGTTGAATATATATTGACAAAAAGCTGGGTATCAGTTAATATACAGATATGAAGACTAATTGTATTAAAAAAGAGAAAACAAGGAGTATTTTTATTATTATATGTATTGTCCTTATTATTATTGTGATGATAAGTCTGGTAATTATAAATTATATGAAACATTATAATAATCCTTCCAATAAAAAACTGATCGAAGCAGGTATAACGGAAAAAAATTTTAAAATCGGAGATATAGATTTTAATTACGCAGAAGGGCCTAATAACGGATCGGCGCTGCTCTTATTGCACGCACAAACACTGGACTGGTTTACTTACAGCAGAGTATTACCGGCATTGTCAGAAATATTTCATGTATTTGCGGTGGACTATCCTGGGCATGGTAAAACATTATATCCTGAAAATTATCCCATGACAGCTAATCAAATCGGAAACGATTTGGCAAATTTTATTGAGACAGTAATTGGAGAAACTGTTTATGTAACCGGAAATTCATCGGGCGGACTTTTAACGGTTTGGTTGGCTGCTAACAGGCAAGACCTTGTAAAAGCCATTGTTCTGGAAGATCCCCCGTTGTTTTCTTCCGAATATCCTGAAATAAAACAGACTATTGCGTACAGGCTTTTCACGGCCAGTTATAAAGCTATTCAGGATAAAACGTTTAACGGCAATTTCCTGGATTACTGGGTTGAAAACAGTACTGAATTTTTCAGGAACTATGCCGGACTATTCTCCCAGCAGTTTATTAAATTTGCAGTAAATAATTACAGGAAAACAAACCCAGGTAAACCGATTGAGATTGCATTTCTTCCGGTTTCAGTACAAGAAATGCTGAGAGGATTGAATTATTATGATCCTCGGTTTGGAGCTGCGTTTTATGATGGGACATGGAATAAAGGTTTCGATCATTCTGAGTCGCTCGAAAAAATTCAATGTCCGGCAGTACTAATTCATGCTCATTCTGAAGCTATGAAAGACGGTACTTTGAATGGCGCAATGAATCAGGAGCAGGCGGATAGAGCTATTTCATTAATTTCTGATTGTCAATATATAAAAGTTGATGCTGGTCATGTTACGAATTTGGAAATACCTGACAGGTTTATACAAATTATTAAAGAATTTTTTTTGACTAAATAGGACAGTTTATCTTTGACCAAGTGCAAGAAAAAATAGCATAAAAGGCAGATAAAAATAATCAGGGAATAGTTGATTATGAGGCTGTCTTTCTTACTTATTGGAAAGCCCCCCTTATCGCAAAAGCAAAAACGTCGTTTACCTGTTCACGTTACACGAAAATTTTCTTACCCCAAATTCTTCATCACTCCGCGCCATTCTTGGCGTGGAGGTTTTATTCTTTTTATGGTTTTAGGAAGAAGAAATAAGGTTTTAAGAGTGGCTTTTCATTAAATTATTCTTTGGGGGTTACGTCGAATCGAAGGTTCGAAGGCAAGCCCGCCGACGCGATATGCGCTGGCATTTAATCAAATCCCACTGCCCATCCCCTTGACTTGTTTTTTCTTTCCTGATATATAAAAATCTATATATGGTAAATTTACCTGGAAAAACAGTCTTCTTTAACATTTTGGCGACCGCTTGGCTGGCATTAGCCGTTATCTTCGCGGGCGTTTTTGTCATTGCGGAACACGACCATGAGCATATTGATGTTAAAGGACACCATGTCCCCGACAGTAAAGATTGCCACATTTGTTATGAAATACAAATAGCTCTCAGAATCATAGAAGCTTTTGGGAAGCTTGGTGTTTATATAGCTGTAATAAGCGCTATTGTATATGACCTTTCTTTTGAAAAACCGCAACAATTTTTTAATCCGTTTAATCCCATCTTGTTAAAAGTAAAATTCAACTGTTGATTTAGACCTTCAAAAAACAGATTAACAACAAACACATTTCCTCAAATTCCAATTCAAGAGGAAAATGTCTAATTTTTTGGAGGTATAACTATGAGGAGCATAATAGCTCTATTTTTAGCGCTCATTGTTGCAAATTTTG
>Ga0268262_10000123_pt1 | contig 96037 bp, 88 predicted proteins | sample TergutNc150P3_FD_190354 | JGI IMG/M metagenome (GOLD analysis project Ga0268262, IMG submission 190354) | Nasutitermes corniger P3 segment gut microbial community from laboratory colony in Florida, USA - Nc150 P3 (SPAdes) (version 2) | ecosystem: Host-associated > Arthropoda: Insects >... | reverse complement strand
GGGGGGGGGGGGGGGGGTATTGTCAACTACTTTCTTGCGGGACGCGGGAGTAGGCTTTTCGCCCGCCGTAATCTTGCGGCTCAAACTAAACTCGCGCCTAACATCGGCGCATCGTTAAGTTTTTGCGCGCTCGGGTTCAACAATAAAAACCGCCCCGAGGTCGGAGCGGTTTTTATTGTTCGGGTGCCGCAGGGCTATTTGTTGGTGCGGTCAAGTTCCCTTCTGCGCCCTTTGGAATCGACCTTTACTTTCCGGTCGGCTTTTTCCGCAGTGCACGCCTCTATGGCCTTTTTCTCGCAGGCCGCGGCGGCGGCGCCCTTGACCTTCTCGCATTTGTGCTGCTTTACGCAAGCCTTTTGCTCGGCGGTCAACATCTTTTCTTTGTCGTCTCCGGCACATCCGGCAACAAGTAGAGCCAACATCGCGAACATCATATTTTTCTTCATGGTTTTTTCCTTTCTTTTTAAGTCAAACCTTGACCATCATACTGTTTCCTGCCGGCGGTGTCAATAGGAATACAAGCCCGCCCCAAGCCGCTATTGCGTCCGACTTCAAAATATGTTATACTGACGTGTAAGGAGGGAAAATGGTCGGACTTCTTGATTTGGTATTTTTGGGCGCGGTCGGTCTGTCCGCGGCGTTCGCCTATTACGGCGGGTTCGTTTCCGAGCTGTTCGGCCTGCTTTCCTGGATAGTCGCGGCGCTGGCCGCCAAGTATTTCCACCCGCAGATGGAGCCGAAGTTCGTCGAGATTTTCGGGGGCAAGACCCCACTCGCTTCCATTTCGGCCTATGCGCTCGTGTTCGTCATGGTCGTCATGCTGCTCTCGCTTTTCAACAAATGGTGGACGAGCCACGTGCGCGGAACCGGGCTTTCGGGCATAGACGCCTCGCTCGGCCTCCTGTTCGGGATAATCCGCGGGCTGGTGGTGGTTTCGGGCGCGTACATATTCATGCTTTGGCTTGTGCCGGACGTCGCGGCGCGGCCGGAGTGGCTGACGCGGGGCCGGTCGCTACCGATAATACGCTCCGGCGGCGCGCTGCTCGCGGAGGCCCTGCCGGAAGACGGTGCGGGGTTTTCAAGGCTCCGTAAGCGCGCCCTTTCGGAAATCGCCGCGGGCGACAAGCTGTTCGAGAAGCTGAACCGGCCCGGGATAAAGGCCGAGGAAACGGCCTCCGCCGAGGAGGGCTACAGCCCCTCGGAGAGGAAGGATTTGGAGCGCCTGACGGAACAGCTCAACAAGATAGAAATCGAAGCCGGATTTAAGTAGGCGTGGGCGGCTTGCCTGCTTGCGCTTGGCCGTATTTTATGCTATAATGCCGGAGATAAGGAGACCACCCGCATGGGCTTTATGCCGCAATTGTTCGAGCATAAATATCTCGGCGAGCATTACCGCGCCGCCAGATGGCTCTTCATCGCGTTCCTTATACAGGGGCTCATAACCTGGGCTCTCATGATACTTTCGTTTCCCATCTCGTATCTCTACCAATACAACTTCGACCTCGCGCGCCTACACGACCCGCAGGTGGTGTTCTACTTCGAGAGGATACGGGCGACGCTCGGGTTCCATGTCATAATCGCCTACGGCCAATATGCGATGGCGTTCATTACCGGGCAGACGCAATCCATAATCCCCCTTATCCCCCTCATGAGCATATTGCCTGTGGAGAGCTGGCTTCGGGGCATAGACCCATGGGACATATTCTCCACGCCGTCCGCGTTTTCGAAGTGGGCGGACGAGAAAAAGATAAAGGCCATGAAGCTCTGGAACGGAAGCATAATAGTCCTTTGCCGCTGGAAGAAAAGATACTTGAGGTTCGAGGAGACGCTCTCAGCGCTCGCGTTCGCGCCGCCCGGCACCGGTAAAACCGTCGGCATAGTCGTGCCCACAATCTTCAACTGCGACTCGGTATCCATGATAATCAACGACCCGAAGCCCGAGCTCTGCTACATAACGAGCGGCTATCGCGCGCAACTGGGTCCGGTGTTCACCCTCAACTGGGGCAAGCAGGACGACCCGGACACCGACACCTATTATCCGAGCTGGAATCCGCTCTCGCCCGGCACCATTCCGCCCGAGGGCCCGTCGCGCGACATGTACGTGGATAGCATGGTGAACGTGTTCGTGCAGGATCCGCAGGGCAGCTCGGCCGACCCTCACTGGACCAAGACCGGCCGCAACGCTCTCTCCGGCTTCATCAACTACATAGTGTCGAAGTGCGAGAAGGCGAACGCGAGCGACTATTTCTACAACAGGTTGGTCGCTGGCAAGTTCGACGTGAACGACGCGGCCGCGCTCGAAGAATACTACATGGACATGAACGACTCGTACGCGGGCGGCGCGCTCACAATCCTTCGCGAGGGCAAGCTCACCAAAGACAATTTCGTGCCCGTCGGAACCTGGAGCGACATACCCGAGCGCTGGGTCGGGCACGAGGCGTGCATACCGATGCTGCTGGACTGGATGAACGAGGCGCAGGTTCACATAGCCGAGGACGTGCGCAAGCGCAAGGAGGGCGGCGACCAGATGGCTTCGCTCGCCGACCCCATGAAGGAGCTCTTGGAAAGCGCGGTCATGGAGTGCCGCAGATACGGATACTCGCACCGCGCGATATTGGAGCTGACCCAGCTCGCCTCGACGCCCGACAAGGAGCGCGGCTCGATACTCTCCACAGCCCTCACCGGAATCTCGATATTCAAGAACGCCGCAGTGCGGCAGCGCACCAGCCACAGCGACTTCACGTTCCGCGATCTGCGCGGCATGATCGATCCGGCCGACGGCAAGATGAAACCCGTCACGGTCTATCTCTCAGTCAACCTCGCCGACGCGCGCGCCCTCAACGTGCTGACCGGAGTGTTCATCGAGCTCATGACGAACTACCTGATTTCCTATCCGCCCAACTCCGTGATAAACGACCGCACCGGCGAGAAAATCGGCCCCAGTTCCGTGTTGTTCGTGCTCGACGAATTCCCTCAGATGCCGAAACTCGACGCCATCATAGACGGCCCCGCGGTCGGCCGCGGCCAGAAGGTCAGCTATCTGCTGATATGCCAGGACTTGGCACAGATCGAAGCCCTTTACGGAGGGCCGAACGCGGTCGAAACGCTGATGTCAACCACCGCCGCGAAGATACTCCTCACCCAGAACAACGAGAAGACGGCGAAGCGCTTCTCGGATATTATCGGAAGCGCCGGCGACGTCCATTTCACCTATCCCGAGAATACGATACTGGCGGCATTCGCGGACGAAAAGCGCGAGGCGAAGACGGGCGCGGAGAAGAAGCCTCTCCTATCCGAATCTTCCATCACCATGATGAAGCCCGACCAACAGGTCGTCATAATGCAGGGCTATGCGCGCCATCCGATCAAAGGCGAAAGCCCGCGCTATTATAAAGACCCTGAAATGCTGGCGAAGTCGAAAATCCCCTCCGCTCCTGCGATACCGGAGTGGGTGCGCATCAAGAACGAAAAGCTCCGCGAGCCGACCGTCCGCCGCCGCAAGGCCGCATAGCTAAAGCCCCTTGTCCCAGCCCTGCTTGCCGGAGCAGTCGAACGAATGGCAGCGCAGATTCAGCGGCAAGCTATACTCGGGAACATAGCGCTCGCCCGCCTTCGGCGCGTTGCCCGTTATGAGTTTATAAAGGTCGGCGTACTCGTAATTGAGTGCCCTTATGATCACCGACACCGGCGTGTCCTCGGTAATCTTTATGCCGCCTATGATCTGGCCCGCGAGCCGCTCGCTCAAGTTCCTGACCACGACGTCGTGCGAGTAGTAGCCGAGTGGGCCTGCTTCGCTTTCTTCCTCTATGCCAGTCTTCGGGTTCTTTGCCCGCGCCCTTCTTATGCCAAATTTCGCGTCGGCGGCGGACGCGAGCCTGTCGTGGAAGTGGAGCCCGACGGTGCCTTCCCAGCCCGCCCTTTTCATGTTGAGCGCGCGGACGTTGAACTCGAGGGCTTCAACGAAACTGCCCTCGATAGCACCTTCCATGGACGGGACGTAAAAGCGGTTTCCGACGGCAATGTCGAGGCCGCCCGCGAGCATGCTCGAGAGCCTCATCGTGTCGGCGAGCTTCACCCGATTGTCGTCTGCGGAGAGCCGCAGCGAGCCCATTATATTGAGGGCGTCGGCGATTTCAATCTCCCCTAAAATTTCTCCGCCGGAAATCACGTCGTTCTGGCGTATGAGGCCGGTGACGAACGTCATCACGCCATCGACCGCGAGCGCACCTTTGAGGGACAGCCCGCCAGCGAGCGCCATCTCGTTCATGCGCGCGTTCGAACCCTCCGCAAGCGTGAGCGAGGCCGTTTCGAGCTTTCCGGAAACGTCTATGCTCCCGGCGGAGAGCACGTCGTTGCCGCGCATGAATATGTCCGTCCGCATGAGGGCATACCGCGGGTTCGTCCTCGATAGGAAGAGAGCGTCGCGGCGGAACTCGCCCACCTTGAACACGAGTGCGTCGGACGACAGCGGGCGGGCGCCCTGCCAGTCGGAGAGGGGCAGCGTCCATGTCGCACCGAAGATCACGTCGCCCTCGACGTAGCCGCCCGCGCCCCTGCTTTCCTTCACTATCTCGCGGAGCCGGTGGGACGGAACCTCGGCGCCGTCGGCCACTATTATAGCGTCGAAGCCGGTTTGGGTTCCCTCGGTTTTCGCGCGGCGCCTAAGTTTTATCGAGTAGGTCTGCCCGAGCGCGTTGGGCCGCTCGAAATTCCGCCTGGTGCGACCATCGAGGAAAGAGGCTATGCGTGCGGCGGGTATCTCGACAAGCTCCCTGTCGCCGAATGCCGAGATGCCCCGGATATTTTCTATATACTCCTCGACGAGACTCTTGAGGAGCGTCATGTCGCGCATGACCTGCTCCTGCTTCATGCGCTCGGCGCGATCGAATACGTTCTTTTGCAGCAGAGGAAACATCAACATCATTATACCGAGCGTCATTATGACCTCGAGTAGCATGCCTCCGCTGACGTTCTTCCTAATCATTGCGCCGCCTTTTGCTTTTCCTCATGCTTCCTCTGCTCGAGCTGTTGCAGGCGGATCATGAGGCGGGCGTTCAAGTCCGCCATTCTGAACGATATGGTCTGGAGGTCGATACCTTCGTCGATACCCGCATTATACACGACCGCCTGCGCCCCTTGCGGAAGCGAGAGCAGGCCGTAGTCGGCGGCGAAGTAGAACGGGCTCTTCCTCTCTCCGCCAGCGAGCATGCCGTTCTCGAGCACTATGGACGACGCGAACAGATCCCCGCCGTAGATTGTGCGGAGCACAATTTGCAAGTTATCTCCGGAAACCCGATACGAGCCGCGCGGGTCGAGTCCTTGGAATACCAGGGTTTCGGCCGCGAGCGAGGGCATGGACACTTCTCCCATGACGTTCACTTCGGCGGCCTCTCCGCCGGTCGCCGCCGTAATCGTGGCCGACGGTGCGGAAATTCCGAACAAGAACGAGCGCATTTTCAGCGCAAGTAAGGGAGTCGAAATCCGGGCATTTCCTATGAACCGGAGCGTGCCGCGGAGCAGCAGGTTTTGGGCTAGGCGCAGGCCGCCTCCGAAGATGGCGTTGCTGAAAACCACATCGTGGGCGCCCGCGATTTTCTCTCCCCACATGACGCGGAAGCCGCGGATTGCGTTCTTGTTCATATCCAAGGGCACGAACATGCGGCTGCCTTCGTCGCCGCCGAGCGTGTTCCTATAGAGGAATTCGGCGGAGGAATATTCGGCGGACAGGTCGGCGTCGGTAATGCGGATTATCGCGGTGTGCGGCGAAAACTCGAGCCCGAGTCCTTGGGCGCTCTTTTCCCATGCGCCGGTGATGGAGTAGATTCTGCCGTCATCGACATAGCCCGCCTCGTCGCCGACAAGCAGCAGGACTTGCTTGAATCCCGCATCGTCGAGGCCGAGGCCGTCGAGATATAGCGCTCCGAACACCTCGAAATACTCGCCTTGGGCGCGCACGTATCTCACCTGCATGCCCCCGGTTATGCTATCCGCCGCGTCGGGGTTGAGGCCGTAGTCCTCTTTCATCTTGAGCGCTACGTCGTCGCCTTCAAGCCCGCCCGAGAGCTTGTCGCTCCAGTTCTTCCTCTCCACCGAGGCGTAGTTGAGGAGCGCGCGGCGGACGTCCTGCATTTGGCGCGCTATGCCGAGGTGGCGAGTTTCGTTCAACTCGCGCGACACGAACCGATACGCTACGGGCGCGGCCAACACCATGACTCCCACGGCGAGGATAATCTCCAGCAGCGAGGCGCCCGCGACGTTCATCAATTTGCGACGCGAGTTCATTTTACGGCCTGCTCCAGTATATATATATAGTATGCGCGTATCTCCTGGAGGCCTTGGTAGGCGTCAAGTAGGTCTTGCGATATGCAGCGCGCGTCCCAGCATATATCGCGCACGTCGGAAATGCCGTCCGGACGGAGTTCTATGGTTTCCTTGTCGATGAACCCGCCCTCGATAACGGTGCCGCCTATGAGCGAGCCGCCGCGCCCCAAAATCACGCGGTTGAACCCGTTCGCGGTTTCGCCATCAGAGCGGATTTCCTTCGCGGAAATGCTTTGGAACGAAATGCCTTCCGCCGAGCCCACAAGCTCCGCGTCGTCGGCGACGGAGAGCCTCTCGAGTGTCAGCATTTCGGCGATGAGGTCGTGGGCGGGGAACATGAGCCCGAACGCGCGCACGTCGCCGGATATGTTTAAGCGTTCGGCGGCGATTTTCCTCGCGTCTATCGGTATGGAGGAGCCGCCGAATTCGAGCGAGCTTCCCGACACCTCGAACAATGCGCCGATAGAGGAGTTGCCGAAGAACGACGCGGAGTTACCGCTCGCCCTTTTCGCGCCCAGTCCTTTCGAGAGCTCCACCGCGTCGCCGTTCATGGCGCCGGCGTTCTTTATGGGGCGTCCGTTCATGTCTATGTCGACCTGCATCGTGTTGACCCTGAAGTTGCGCGCTCCGCCCGCCATATAGACCGGGTCTATGCGCAGGTAGTCGCTTACCGCGAAATCGCCGCTGACTAGCATTATCAGGGAACTGGGCTGCGTCGCGGCCTTTTCCACCAGTTCGGGCGCGATATAGATTTCGTAGTTCGAGAGCACGCCGCCTTCGGCATCGACCACCGCGCCCTGGTCGAACAGGTATTCGCCGAGGGCATGGAGTTCCTCCTCGTCGATGTCGCCGCCGCGCGCGCCCGCGAATGCCTCGGTCCGTTCCGCGCCGTCCTTACCGCGCTCGTGGCACACATATATATAGTATTCCTGGCCGAAGGCGTTCGAGGTAGCGAGCTCGCCGCCGCCGAACGGGCGTAAGAGTTCCTGCATCGCGCCGTTCGCGTACTCGAAGCAACCGATCGGGATATTCTTTTCCTCGAACGAGATGTAGGTGGAGGCCGCGCCCTGAATCGCCACGAGCCGCGCGATGGCTTCTTCCCTGACTATGCGCCGGTTGCGCCGCTTCACCTGATCCATGATCAAGGGCGTCATAAGCACCATTATCGCGAGGCCCAAAAGGACCTGCATAAGCATGGAACCGGAATTATGATTTCCCTTACCCCTCATACGGGGGATAGTAGTAAAAAGCCGTCCGGAAGTCAAATGAAAGTTGTTGACAGTCCTAAAAAAACCTTGTATATTATGGCTACATTCTTGATAAACTGAAAGAGTGGAGCCGAAAAGCCCCGCTTTTTTTTAACGAAAGAGGCCGATGGCGCTGAACGACAAAATAAAATCCCTGCTCGACCCCGTAGCGGTGTCGAAGGGGCTTGGCATTGTCGGAGTATCCTACGGCGGCCGTACCCTCTCGGTGCTTGTCGAGCGCGCGGACGGCAAGCCCCTCTCGATCGACGACATAGCCGACGCAAGCCGTGCATTCTCCGCCCACCTCGACGTGGCGGACATAATAAAAGAACGCTACTTTCTGGAAGTCGGCTCTAGCGGCCTCGACCGTCCTCTCTCCTCGCCCGCGGACTTCAAGCGTTTCGAGGGCAGGGAAGCCAAGGTCGAACTTATCGACGGCGAGCCCCGCAAGTTCAAAGGCAAAATCTCGAACGCGACGAACAAGAACGTCGTCATCGGGGATACGACCCTCGACTACGCCGACATAAAAAAAGCGAAACTCTACGTATCAGACGAAGATTTCAGAAACATATTAAAAGGAGCAAATAAAAAATGACATCCAAATTCTCACCTCCCCGTCCGGATTTAATCGCAGTCGCGAACTCGGTCGCCACGGAAAAGAACATTCCCGCCGACATAGTGTTTGAGGCGCTCGAGCAGGCAATCGCAAAGGCCGCCCATTCCAAATACGGCTACGACATAGACATAGCGGCGAAAATCGACCGCAAGGACGGCTCGAGCTCCATCTTCAAGCGCATAACCGTAGTGCCGATGGGCAAGCTCGACAACCCAGACGACCCCGAGGTCGAGCTCGAGTTCGACCCGAAAAAAATGATACGCGTGGACGACGCGAACGGCCTTAAAGTGGGCGAGCATATAGACGAGGAGCTCCTCCCCATCGACTTCGGCCGCTCGAACTTTCAAAGCGTGCGCCAAATCGTGGTTTCCAAAATCCGCTCCGCCGAGAAGGAAAAGGAATATGCGGAATTCGAGGGCAAGGAAGGCACCATAATCAGCGGCATAGTCAAGCGCGTGGAATACGGCTCGGTCTATGTCGACATACAGGGCAAGGCCGAGGCGGTCATACGCCGCAACGAGACCATTCCCCGCGAAGTGCTGCACGCGGGCGATCGTGTGCGCGCCGTCATACTCGAAGTGAGGCGCGACAACAACGGCCCGCAGGTGCTCCTCTCCAGGAGCCACACGCTCTTCCTCGCGAAGCTATTCGAGGCGGAAATCCCCGAAGTCTATGAGGGCGTGGTCGAGGTGAAAGCCGTCGCGCGCGATCCGGGCAGCCGCGCCAAAGTCGCCGTGCTCTCGCACGAATCCTCCATAGACCCCGTAGGCGCTTCTGTCGGAACCAAGGGAATCCGCATACAGAACATAGTGTCCGAGCTGGGCGGCGAGAGGATAGACGTAATCGAATACACTGCCAACGTGGCCGCGCTCGCGGTCGATGCGCTCGCGCCCGCGAAGGTGACCAAGGTCATAGTCGATGAGGACGCGAAGAAAATCGACGCCATAGTCGCGGACGACCAGCTCTCGCTCGCCATAGGCCGCCACGGCCAGAATGTGCGCCTCGCCTCGCAGCTGTTGGGTTGGGGCATAGACGTGATGAGCGAAGACCAGAGCAAGGAAAAGCGCCAGAAGGACGTGAAGGAGCGCACCGAGAAATTCATCTCGGCGCTCGACATAGACGACGTGATCGCCCACCTTCTGGTGGTGGAAGGCTTCACGAGCGTCGAGGACATCGCGCTTATAGAACTCTCCGAACTCTCCTCCATTGAAGGCTTCGACGAAGGGTTGGCCGGCGAGTTACAGAACCGCGCGAAGGTCTATCTCGAAAACCTCAAGACCAAGTTCGCGACCGAAGCGAAGGCCGCCGGAATTGCCGACGACCTGATTTCGTTCGACGCGCTCTCGCAGGAGCAGATACTCTCGCTCGGCGCGAAAGGCGTGAAGTCGCTCGACGATCTCGCCGACCTTGACACGAGCGAACTGATCGAAATGCTCGGCGACGGAATCATGGCTCAGGCCAACGACATAATAATGAAGGCGCGCGAGCATTGGTTCGCGGGCGAGCCGACGGCCTAAGGCCGGGCATACAAGGAGCCGAAGATGGGAACACTTACTCTTGGCAAGAAGCTGAACCAGTCGAACTTCAAGTCCGGCGGCGTCGCGGTGGAGATCATCAAATCCCGCCGGGTTAAGACGCAGGACGAGAAGGCTGAGGAGCAGGCCGCCTCGCCCGCTTCCTCGTCTGCCGACAAGCTGAAGGCGATACTCGAAAAGGCCAAGGCGAAGCAGGCCGAAAGCCACGCGAAAAGCGACACGCTCCGCCATGCCGAAGAAGCCCGTCGCGCCGCCATAGAGGCCGAACCGGCCGGTTCCAAGGACTTCGCCGAGCCGAGCGCTCCCGTCGCCGGCGAAAAGAAATACAAGAAGGAAAAGCCGGGCTTGATACCGGACGACGGCGAGAGTTTGGATAAAAAGCGCGGCAAGACCACGCGCTCGAAAATCAACTTCGCGGACGTCATAGTATCCAGTTCCGATTTGGACGAGCTCGACGAGGAGAACAAAGCCGACGGCTCGCGCTCGCTCGAGTCCGCCATGGACATAATCGGCACCCGCGCGCACCGCCGCTCGGTCGCCTCGATAAAGCGCCAGCGCGAAAAGAACTATCGCAAGTTCGTGGAGCGCACGGGCGAAGGCCAGCCCAAGGAGCCCGCCGCCAAGACCTCGCACGAAGTGGTGCTGCCGGAAACCATCTCGGTGAAGGACCTCGCCTCGCGCATGGCGGAAAAATCCTCCGATGTGGTGAAGACCATGATGAAACTCGGCATAATGGCGACGATAAACCAGATCATCGACGCCGACACCGCCGAACTCGTGGTCATGGAAATGGGACACACGGCAAAGCGGGTCGCGGATTCCGACGTTGAAACCGCGGCGCTCGTCGACGCGGCGCACGAGGAGAAGCTCGAGACGCGCGCCCCGGTCGTGACCGTCATGGGCCACGTCGACCACGGAAAGACTTCGCTCCTAGACGCGCTCCGGCAGACGGACGTCGTGTCGGGCGAGGCGGGCGGCATAACCCAGCACATAGGCGCGTATCAGATTACCTCGAAATCCGGCCGCCGCATTACCTTCATCGACACGCCAGGACACGAGGCTTTCTCGGCCATGCGCGCGCGCGGCGCTTCGATAACGGACATAGTCGTCCTCGTGGTAGCCGCGAATGACTCGATTATGCCCCAGACAATTGAGGCTATCAACCACGCGAAGGCGGGCAACGTCCCTATGATTGTCGCGATAAACAAAATCGACCTCCCCGAGGCCAACGCGAACAAAGTCAGGCAAGACCTGCTTCAGCACAGCGTCGTGGTGGAGGAGATGGGCGGCCAGACCCTCAACGTCGAAATCTCCGCGAAGCAGAAAATCGGCCTTGAAAAGCTCGAGGAGCTCATACTCCTGCAGGCCGACATGCTTGAGCTCAAAGGCGACATAGCTGGCAGGGCGCAGGGCGCGGTCATAGAGGCCAAGCAGGAGCAGGGCCGCGGAACCTCCGCCACCATACTCGTGCAAAAAGGCGTTCTGAGAAAAGGCGACGTGTTCGTGTCCGGCGCTTCCGTCGGCCACGTGCGCGACATGCTCGACGAGCACGGCAACCGCGTCTCCGAAGCGTATCCCAGCAGGCCGGTCGTGGTGCTCGGTTTCGACACGGCCCCGGTCGCGGGCGACGACTTCGTCGTGGTCGAGTCCGACGCGAAAGCCAGGGAAGTCGCCGACTACCGCAAACGCAAGCTCGCGGAAAAGGCCATGGTGAAGAACCGCTCGAGCTGGCAGGAGCTCTTCATGAATATCAAGGAAGGGCGCGCGCAAGAGCTGCCGGTAATCATAAAAGCCGACACCCAAGGCAGCGCCGAGGCCATCGCCGACAGCCTCAAGAAAATCCCCTCGGAGAAGGTCAAGGTGCGCGTGATGCACAGCGCGATCGGCGGAGTGAACGAGTCTGACATAACGCTCGCGAAAACCACCGGCTCGGCCATACTCGCGTTCAACGTGCGCGCCAGCGCCGCCGCGCGCGAGGCCGCGAAAGCATCCGGCGTGGACATCCGCTACTACAGCATAATCTACGACATGGTGGACGACGTGAAGGTGCTGATGAGCGGCCTCCTCGCGCCCGTCATGAAAGAGGTCTTTATAGGCTACGCCGACGTAATCGCCACGTTCGCCGCCGGCAAGGTGAAGGTCGCCGGCTGCCGCGTGACCGAAGGCGTGATAAAGAAGGGCGCGGGCGTCCGCATGCTCCGGAACGACATCGTGATTTACGAGGGCAAGCTCGCGCAGCTCAAGCGCGGCAAGGACGACGCGAAGGAAGCGAGGAGCGGCGTGGAGTGTGGCGTTTCGTTCGACAACTGGGGCGACATAGAGATAGGCGACCGCCTTGAGTGCTTCGAGACCGAGGCCGTAAAGCAGGAGATATAATCCCCGCGTTTTTATGGTGCTTGACGGCGCAATCCGAACATGCTATAATTTTGCGTGTGTCCAAGAGGACGCTGGGCTATTCAAAGTCCATAGCAAGCGGAATGGAATGTTCAGTAATTCCGTTTCGAAATACCCCGTAATCGCTATGGGGAGTCCTAGGTGCATGTTCAGGAGCCTCGGCTCTAAAGACCTCGGAAATCATCTTGCTATGATTTTGAATCTCCCCGCTTGTTCTTGGAATTGTAAGAACAAGGAGGAAAGAATGAACTCTAAAATAATAACCGCAGCGTTATTGCTGCTGTCCTCGCCCGCATTCGCGGCGGGAGTGTGTATAGTGTGCCCGCCGGGATACGATTGTTCCACCGGCACGCCAGTAGCCAATACCGGAAACGCTAGGCTTGCGACCATAGGGGATATTCCGACCACCGCCGCGCAAGTGGGTGCGGTTCCGGCGACCCGCAGCATTGCCGGACTTGAGTTGTCGGGAGATATAACGCTAGAACAATTAAGAGATGTGCTGGACACCTGTAACCTGCCAATTTCTGGCACAGCTGGTTCCGGCACTATAGAATCGAAATGTTCAACAACTAACGGCACTGTAGGTGTAGCAGGTAATCCGTCCGGGGGCTATGGGGAATATTGCTGGTGCCGTTATAGTAAAAATGATCTCAAGAAGGTTTTAAGCGGAGAATCTTGCGGTGATAGCAGATACACCCCTTGGGTGTTCTACACCAACGTCTCCGACACCATCTACGACCGCATTTGCTCGAAGGATTGCGCCACCTATTGCACGAGTAATTCGGCTTGGCGCGCCGCGTCTGTCTGGTGACGTCGCCCCTCGCAAGTTTCCCCCTGCCACCTATACATAATATAGACCTCCGTCCGACCCAAAGCTCTAAAAACAAACAGGCCGGATTCGGCAGGGGGATTTTAGACAAAACTCCTTGCAAACGGGAGCAAAACCCGGTAAAATCCGCACTATGAAGACCAACCCAAGGCTTATAGACCGCTATATCTCGGGGCAGATTTTGCTCGGATTCGCGATCGTCCTCACGATACTAATGGGAATCGCGTGGTTTTCCCAGATTATCCGCCTGCTCTCGTTTATAGTCAGCAAGAACGCGTCGTTCCTGTCGTTCCTCAAAATGACTTCGTTCCTGCTCCCCGACTTGTTCCTCGTCGTGGCGCCGGTCGCCATATTCATCTCGGTGCTGTTCGTCTATAACAAACTTATAGCGGACAAGGAGCTCGTCATCATGCTCGGAAGCGGCATGCCGCCCCGACGCCTCGCCCTTCCGGCGATCAAGATAGCGGGCGCGCTGACCACGTTCTGCCTGCTGCTGACTATCTGGCTTAATCCGGAGTTTTCTAAAAAATATCGCGATGTGGCGCTCGACCTTTCCAACGACATCTCCTCGCTCCTGGTGCGCGAGGGCGAGTTCACCCAACTGACACAGGGCGTGACCATCTTCGTCAAGAGCTCGAAGGGCAACGTGATGACCGACATCTTTATAGACGACCGCCGCGCGCCTGGCACCGAGCGCACGATACTGGCCGAGAAGGGCGAGATCGAAACGAGCAAGGACAGCATAGTAATCATGCTCGAGAACGGCAGTCTCGGGGAAGTGAACGGCGGCCGCTATTCGTTCGGCAGATTCCAATCCTATGTCGCCGACCTCAACATCACCGGCTCCAGCGCAAGCCGCAACCCGAAGATTTACGAGTATCCGACCTTCGATCTGCTCCGCGCGCGCGAGCTTGGCCTCGTCAGCGACAAAATGCCGTGGAGCAAGTTCGTAGGCGAGTTCCACAGGCGCATCACCGACCCGCTCTACATAATGGTTTTCGTGCTCGTGGCCTTGGCCGCCCAGCTCAACAGTAGGCTGAACCGGAGGGGCGGCAGCCGCGCGGCGATTTACGCCGTGGGCATGGTGCTCGCAATCCGCATGTCGCAAATCTGGCTCGGCGGAGTAATGTCCGAGCGTGAATACGGCTGGATTCTCTCCTACGCCTTCCTGCTGCCCATCGCCTTTCTCTGCCTGCACAGGATAGCAAGGGGCAGGAGGACATAGTGAAGAAAGCGCTCGCTTTTCTGCTCCTTCTGCCGCTGGCCGCCTTCGCGCAAAACGCCAAGGAGGTGAATTTTGCCACGGATGTGGTGGTCTACGACAAGAACACCGGAATATTCACGACGGTCGGACAGGTCGAGGCGGACTATGGCCAGAGCAAGATAGACATGGATTTGCTGGAGTTCGACTCGGCTTCGAAAATCGCCGCCAGCCCAGGCAAAACCAAGATAGAAAATCCAAGCGCGACGATACTCGCCCACTCCATGCTGATGGATACGAAGGAGTCAAGCGCCCGGCTTGGCGAGGCCGAAGTCGATTTCAAGGACGGTTCGTCGGCCACCGCCGGAAGCGGATGGATGGAAGATCAGAACCGCTTCAGCTTGTTCGATGTGCGCTACACCACTTGTCGCGACGGAGTCAGGGAATGCAACAAGCCGAGCTGGAGCATATGGGCGTCGCGCATAGAGAACAACAGAGAGGAACATATCCTCTCATACTGGAACATGGTGCTTTACATAGGTCCCGTGCCGATGTTCTACATGCCGTATTTCAGGAGCTACACGAACGAGGTCAAGAACAAGTCCGGCCTCCTGCATCCGAACCTCGGATATTCCAACGTGTTCGGGGCAAAGTACCGCCAGCCGATATTCATAAAGCTGAACCCGTACAACGACTTCACCTTCTCGCCGGTTTTCGCCAGCAAAACCTCTCCGTGGTACACGGCGCAATACCGCACCAACCAGAGCTTCTTCACCTGGATAACGGAAGGGAGCTGGCGCGAGAAATACCGACCGGGCGAAGAGTTGGCACCGGGCGAGCCCGTAGGCGAGGACCGCTGGTATATCAACAGCAAGGCATACATGGAGTTCTCGGACATGTGGCGTGCGAAGCTGCATTACGAGCGTGTTTCCGACACGCCGTTCCTGCGCCTTTACGAGCAGAACTCCGAGCCGTGGCTGACATCGAGCGCCAGGATAGAAGGGCTCGACAGGCGCAGCTACTTCACCCTGTCCGCGCTCCATTATCAGGACATGCGCGAGTGCACCAGCTACTTCGCGCCGGCCACGAACCCTAGGTGCTCGAGCTTCGTGCCACAAGTCCTGCCCATCATGGAGTACAGCCACATCTCCGATGTGAACCGCGCGGGCGGATATTTCAAGAGCACGCTCTCCGGCGCGCGCATAGTCCGCAACTATGTTCCGGCCTATACGAGCGAGGGCTATCTGGATCCGGAGTATTTCCGCTCGACCGGAATATTCTCATACCGCCAACCCATGAGGAGCCCGGGCGGCCACCTGTGGACTTTCGAGGCCGCGGCAAGGGGCGATTTGTACGCGCTCATCGGCGCCGAGACGGAATTCGACGCCGACGGCAGGCCCATAGGATATTACACCGGCGGGCAGGGCAGGAGCAACCTGTCCGGCTCAGCCATGTGGAGCTACCCCATGCTCGCAAAGGCCGCGGGGCCGACTTTCATAGTCGAGCCGCAGGTGCAGATAATCGCCTCGCCTAAGCTCGCGAACGACGACAAGATTCCCAACTTGGATTCCAATTATATGGAGCTTTCGAGCCTCAACCTCTTCTCCGACAACCGGTTTCCCGGCTACGACCTTTTGGAATCCGGAACGCGAATGAACTATGGCCTGAACGTCGCGCGCAACTACGGAGCCGAGGGAGCGTTCAAGTTCTTCCTCGGACAGAACTACAATATCGATGTGCCCGACGACATCTATTTCCAGAACTCCGGCCTCGCCAACACGAGCGGCCTCTCCGACATAGTGACAAGCGCCATGTGGCGACCTATAAGCTGGTTCGCCTTCAACGGCAAATTCCGCGTCGATCATTCGGATTGGGGGCTGAACAGCGTGGACGTGCAGGCAACCATGGGGCCCAAGTGGCTCAATCTCGGTGCGAACTACATGTATCTCAGGAGCATATACGTGGAGGATCAGGCGCCCGTCAGCCTGCACGCCATAGCCGGCACCGCGCGGGTCGGACTAGGGGGCGGTTGGAGCTTGCAAGCCGGCGACAGATACGATATAATACTCGGGACGGAGCTTTCGCGCATGGCCGCGTTGGTCTATGAGGACGACTGCTTCCGCGTGACCGCGTCCATGTCCGACAACTTCGCGCGGAGCGAGCTTTACGGCGCGGAGCGCTCGTACACCCTCCTCCTGGATTTCAAGGGGCTCGGCTCGGTCGGAACGAACCAGTTCGACACATACATGAGGGAAGCGGGACTATGAGGAATATATTTTTAGCGATAGCGCTCTTATTCGCTCCGGCGGCCATGGGGGGCGTCGGCATAGCCGCTATCGTAAACGGCGACGCGATTACGACCTTGGAGGTCGCCAACCAAGCCAAGCTCGCCCGCGCCGTTTCCGAGGCGTCGAAATCCAAGGCGCCCGACGCGCTGGAGAGTCTCATCGAAAACCGGATCAAGATACAGGAAGGGGCGAAGTTCAACATCGGCGCCTCCGAGCCGGAGATAAGGGACGCGATGCAGCGTTTCCGCCGCCACATGAAACTCGACACCGATGCGAAGTTCAAGGAGTTCGTCTCGAAGAACGGCGGTGAGGAAGCTCTCAGAGCCCAGCTCGAGGCGGAAGTGGTGTGGAACAAGATTGTATGGCAGGTGCTGCGCGGCTATGTGAACGTCTCCGACAACGAGATCGCGGGGGCGTTCGGCGCCTGGGAGTATCTGCTTAGGCCCGGCTCGGGCGACTGCGGCGGCGCGCTTCCGATGGCGGCGTCTGGCATGAAGCCCGAGTTTCTCAAAAAAGTGCAGGCCGCGGCGGTCGGCGATGTGGTGAGAGAGGGCGGCGCGGAGTTCCTTGTTTGCGGCAGGAGGCAGCTCTCCATCGATTACGCGGGCGAGGCGGCGCTGCGCGTCAGGGGCGAGATACTCTCGGAGAAACTGGAAGCGTACTCGGTGCGCTATCTCCGCAAAGCCAGGGAGAACGCGTTGATCGAGAAAAAGTAAAGGGCTATTGCTCTCTCGCGCACTCGAACGTTTTGCCGTCGAATTCAAGCAGGCCGCGGTTCATGCCTTTGGTCCAGAAAATTATTTCCTTCTTGGGAATGGACGAGAACTTGGACGAATACTTCGCGCCATCGGCCGAGACGACCTGCTGCAATGTCGAGGGCACTCCGTCGAGCTTTATGCGCGCCACGTTGCCGGAAAAATCGGCCATGACCTTGTGCTTGCCGCAGACATAAGAGTGCGGGTAGGGATTGCGGGGCTCGCCGCCGCATGCGGCCATCGCAAGCGCCGCTATCAGAATGATTTTTTTCATGTCTGCCTCCTGTTATTTTTCCGACGGCGCGAGCGAGAACCGCGCCACGAAAGGGTTTTCGGATTTGATCTCTATCGAGAGCGCCTCGCCCTCGCGCTTGAACACGAGCAGTCCGTCCTCGTCCTTAGCGAGCTTCCAGCCGAGCGCGGGCAGAGAGTCCTTGTAGAACTTCTGGAACGCAATCTTGTGTATGGAGACGCCCTTTTTCGCGGCCGCGAACTGCTCCACGAACCGCATGGACTCCGTGTCGAACACGAGCGGAGAATTCGTGGTCATTCCGCCCATTAGCGGCACGTCGTCGAACGCGGAGAGGAATCCCGCAGCAAACGCCGCGGGGGAAAACATCAACATCAACACAGCCAGAAATTTTTTCATCGAGAGCTCCTATTCCTGTCCGAACATCTCATCGTCCGCGCCGATACGAAGCATGACGTCGTCGTTCAAGTAAACCTGTATGCGCGTGCCGGCCGGTATGGTGAAGGGCACGCGGCTCTGCAGGCTCCTCTCGAGCATGCGGTTCGCTACGGTCTTCCAGTTCTGCTGGATTTCGACCTTCATCTTGTCGCGGCTCGACATATTGAGCGTCGATTGGCTGTCCGTCAGATCGAACCCGAAGCCCTCGGCCCTTCCGACGGTATCGCCGCCGCCCACGAGCGCGTTGTCGTCCAGTACCTGATAGTTGCCGTCCGAGCGCCTTACGCGGGTCACGATGTTTGATGTCGTGGGGAACAGGCTTTCCATCGCCACGGGCAGGGCGCTGTAGAGGAGCGGACGCAGGAGCAGATCCCTCATGTATTCGGTGTCGTTCTTGCCGGCCACGCCGTAGCGGCCTTGCGCGTCGGCGGTGTAGGCGTCAACGTTCATCTTTTCAAGATCGAACTCCGCGCCGTCGGGGCGGATCAGGCGCGTCCACTTTATGTTGATTTTCTGTATCGCGACCATTCCCACGTCTTCCGGACGCTCGGCTTGTCCTATAAGCATGCTTCCGGTCGGAACAACTATCGTGCGGCCGTCGCCGCCATAGACGTTACGTTCGACGGTCGCCACCGCGTCGAAGCGCTCAGTCGGCCCTTGGAAATTCTCCTGCCCTATTTCATTGATGGACTCGGTGCCCGGGAAGTAGATGGGGCGCACAAGCACGGCGGGTATGGGCTTGGTCTGCCTAAGCACATAGCGCTCGTCCTTGGGATCCGAGGAAACATTCTGCTGGGTGTCGGCTATGCGCTGCGGCACGAACTTGCTGCGCTGCCGGTCGAACAGGCCGAGCGGGTCGTCGGCACGCCTGTTGCCTATGAGATCCATACCGCCGCCGGAGCCCCTGACCTCTTCGCGGTTCGCCATTATATCCGCGATGTCCGCCTGCGGAGGCGGGCGCGTGGCGTCGGCTATCTCGGGCAGGATCAGGTTTATGCGCTCGTCGTCGGACATCCTCTGCCCGCCGGGGACGGCGCTCCTTCCTATGATGCGCCCGGTGCCGGCTTCCTCGACTATGCCGTTGTCCCTGAGCCGGCCTATTATCACGGAGCAGTTGGGGGCGAAGACGTCCTGGTTCTGCACCCAGCCCAGGAACACTCCGGCGAAATCGTACGCCTTGGTTGCGTATTTCCTGCAGTCGGGATACGAGGTGCGCGGTACCGCGGGCTGCGGTTCGACGCGTTGTTTCGGCTGCGGCTGCGCGGGGACGAAGTCATCTTCCTCATCGTCATCATCATCTTCGTCGTCGTATTCCTCTTCCTCCTGCTCGTCGTAAGCGTCCGTCGGCGAGGCCCTGGCGGAGAGCGAGAGTGGAATCCTGAAAGTCTTCTCGGAGCCGTCGCGCTCCGCCGGGTCTATAAAGACGACATTTATGAATATGTTGCGGTTTCCGGGCTTGGAAGGCGCGTAGAAGATGTTGACGGTGCAGCCGGAGTCCACGTCCACCCTGCCGCGCGACACGCAGTCGTTGTCGATGGATATGGATTCGGACGCGGCGCTGAGCTCGACGCTCGTTATCTGTGCTGGGGCGTTCGATACGGAGAGCGAGATGGAGAACGCCGTCTCCTCGCCCACGTCGCCCGACATGGAAATATTCTGCGGGCTCGATGTCAGCGAGGGCGGAATCCTCGGGGCTTCGGGCAGGCTATCCGATTCCTCGACTGGCGGCGGTGCAGGCCCGCGCTTGTTCCCGCCACCGATGAAGAAGAGCGAGATTAAAAACGCGGTTATGAGCAGCGCGCCGACCGCGACGAGTATGGTGTTTATGCGCGAGGTCTGCACGACCACGAGGCTCTGCTTGTCGTCCGGGAGGATAGACTCGTTCGACGCCGGCGGCGGCGCGGGTTCCTTCTTAGGCTTTGTTTTGAACAAGCTCCATGCCATGGGCTCTCCCCCTTACTGAGCCCGCACTATGGAGCAGGGGACTCTCTTCTGGGCGAGGCGCGAGCAGATGGAGTTCGCCTCCTCTATCCTGTCGAACGGGCCTATGCGCAGGCGGTAGATTTCCCCGCCGAAGTACATCTGGGCGCCCAGTTCGTCCACGCCGCTCGTTTCGACCGAGTAGAACGGCACGTATTCGTCGAGCCAAGGGTTGTGCTCGGTCAACTCGAGCCATTGGTTCTCAAGCTCGGTCACCGACCTACCTTTGAACAGCTCAAGCGAAGTCCGCCTCTCGTTCTGGCGCACGAGCGGCACATGGTGCGTAGGCAGTATCGACGCATTGGTCTGGGGTGCGCCGGGTATCATGCCGACCCTCGGGCCCGCGGCCTGCACGCCCGCCATAGGCGCCGCTCCCGCCGGGAAGCCTGCCGCGCCGTATGCCGCGAAGTTCGGCACGGATGGCATGCCCGCAGCGCTGTAGCCCATGCCCGCGCCGCCGCCACCGCCTACGTATGCGCCGGTCGTAGGGCTGTAGCCTGCGGGGATTCCCGCGCGGCCCGGGCCTATGTCACCCGCGACCGCGATGAGGTCCATGGGAGGCGGGGGATTGGAGAGTAGGTAAGGCTTCGAGCGCAGTTTTATGCAAACGAGTCGACCGCCGTTCCTAAGCACCAAGTCGCCGACGGCTTCCACTACCAGAAGTCTGGATTGCGGGCCCTCGGTTCGGAAGCCGACAGGGGACTCGCCGTTCTCCACAAGTAGCGACACCACTGGCCGCTGGTTCATGGCAAGCGCCCTCTCGCCGAAGTCTATGTAGGTGAACACCTGGTCGCGCCACACGCGTTCGGGCGCGATTACATAGTCGTCGGGATTCGGCACGAACACGTCGAGGTCGAACCTGAAGTCGGTCGGATCGACGGGTATGGATTTTATCCAGCCGAAGTCCTCGTTCTCCCAGTCTTGGTCGCCCGTGTCGCGCATGCGCTGGCCGCCGCCCATCAAGGAGGTCATGCCGCCCAAGCCGCCGCCGTTAGACGCGGCGCCCGCGTTGCCGGGTCCCCTGCGGAACCTTATCGGCACGTTAACTTCGACTATGCTCGAAGTAATCCTCTCGGTCGTGAAGGGCTCGGAGCGCAGATAGAACACGTATTTGTTCCCGCTTTGGCCGAAGATGAAAAGGTTGGTGTCGGCCATGGCGCGGCCATCGACCGGAGTTATCATGAAGGTGTTGCGCTCCACCGGACGGCCGTCGAAGAAGTCCTTATCGCCCACATAGGCGTCGCGGATTGTTTCCCATTCGGGGAAGTTTATGATTGTTAGCATGCCGTCCCTTAGCCTCAAGGGGATTATAATCCCAGGCTCCCAGTTGACCTTTTGAAAGCCCGGCTTGCTCTGGTCGTCGCCTATGTTCTGCATGGGGTTGTCCCAAGCGTTCTGCACGCCGAAACCTGAGCCCGGAGCCTGCGCGGCCGCCATGAGCGGGAATATCGCTAATGCTATGATTGCCAAAATTCTCTTCATTTCCTAACCTCTTCCCTAAGATTTTATCCTTTTAATTTGTAAAAACAAGCAAATTTTCACACCTCTGACATTATCCTGTACGAACTAACCACGAGCCCGAGCGGATTGAGCCATTTCGCGGCTCCGCGCCGTTCGAGCGTGCCGGGCTCGAAGCGAGCTTTCACCTCTATACGGCGTCTGGCTGGCTTATGCTTTTCGCCCTTGCCTGAAATCAAGACCTCGATTTCCCACAAATCGAGCCGGGAGTGGTATTGTATGCCGTTGGGCGCGATGGAAACGTTTAGGCCGCCGCTCTCCGGTTTTCTGCCCGCGAGCATGACGCGCCGGACCTCGGGTGAGCTCATGTACGCCACTTCGCTGTTCGCGCTGAAGTTCCCGCTCTCCCGTGCGACGACATAGGACGTTATGAGGTTTTCTGCCAGTTGCCTTGCGACGGAGTCCTGGGTAATCGCCATGTCGTTAATTCGGTTGACATACATGGTCCTGTCTTCGGGATTGCGGAACGCGACGAAGAAAGCGTCCCATTTGTGGCCGGGATTTATCGCCAGAAATCCGAATATCAGCACTACCGCGAGCAGGGCGGAAACGGCGCCGAACACCGTGAACGCGCGCATAAGCCAAAGGTAATTTTGCTCGTCGAGCCTTTTATCCATTGAATCTCTCTCTCCTCCAAGGGGAACTTTACTATAGCGGCCCCGGGTTTGCAAGCAAATAATCAGCATAAAATCCATTTGACGCCCCCCCTGTCTTTATGGTATTCTATGCGTATGGGAAAAAGGATTTCGAGGGGTATCATAACCGAGCTTGACGGCGGCGTCGCGACGATCCGGTTTGCCGGAGCGCTTCCCCCTATACGCGCCCGCCTCGCGGCCGGCGGCATACCCATGGAAGTCGAAGACCATGTGGATAGCCGCCATGTCCGCGCCATCGCCATCTCGTCCACGCTCGGGCTTGCGAGAGGGGTCGAGGTTTCGGGCTCCGGCGGCGGAATAACCGTTCCAGTCGGCAAGGGCGTGCTCGGGCGCATGCTCAACGTCGAGGGTGAGCCGATAGACGGAGCGGGCCCCCTCGAAAACATCTCCGGCAGGCGCGAAATCCACGCCGCGCCCGTGCCCCTCAAGGACAGGCCGGTAAAGAGCGACGTATTCTTCACCGGAATAAAGGCCATAGACTTGCTCTGTCCGCTGGAGCGCGGCGGCAAAGCCGGACTATTCGGCGGAGCGGGCGCGGGCAAGACGGTCCTCATAACCGAGATGATAAACAACATGTTTAGGAGCTACGACGGCATAAGCATATTTTGCGGCGTGGGCGAGCGCACGCGCGAGGGCGAGGAACTCTTCTCCGAGATGAAAGACGCGGGCGTTTTGGACAAGACATCTCTCGTCTTCGGCCAGATGAACGAACCCGCGGGAGTGCGCTTCCGCGTGGTGCAGGCCGCGCTAACAATCGCCGAATATTTCCGCGACGAGAAGAGGCAGGACGTCCTTTTCATGATAGACAACATCTTCCGCTACGTGCAGGCGGGAAGCGAGGTCGCGGGCCTGATGGGGCGCATCCCCAGCCGCGTCGGATACCAGTCCTCTTTGGCGCAAGACCTTGCCGCGCTCGAGGAAAGAATTTCGTCTACCAACCATGCCGCGATAACTTCCATACAGGCGGTCTATGTGCCCGCCGACGACTTCACCGACCCGAGCGCGGCGGAAACCTTCACTCATTTGAGCGCGTCGGTTGTGCTTTCCCGCAAGATGGCGTCGCAAGGCTTATATCCCGCGATCGATCCTCTCGCCTCGAGCTCGAAAATGCTCTCTGCCATATCGGTCGGCGAGCGGCACTACAACATTGCGCGCCAGGTGCGCTCCGTGCTCGCCGAGTACGAGGAGCTCAAGGACATAATCGCAATGCTCGGATACGACGAGCTCTCCGACGAGGATCAAAAAACCGTCATAAAAGCCCGGCAACTTGAGCGGTTTCTCACGCAGCCCCTCGCGACCACCAGCCATTTTACCGGCATGGCGGGCAGGATTGTGGAGATAGGCCACACGCTCGATGGGTGCGAAAAAATCATGGCGGGCAAATTCCTGCGCGTCAATCCTTCCGCGTTCTACATGATAGGCGCGATAGACGAGGCGAAGACATGATGACGCTGTACATAATGACCCCGCTCGCTTCCGAACGCATAGACAACGTCGGATATATCCGCGCCGAGGGGCTGGAGGGCGACTTCGGCCTGCTGCCCAAACACGCGGACTGGGCGGCCGTGCTCGCCCCCTCGATACTTTCGTATCGCGTCGGAGGCAAGGAGCATTTCGTCGGCATAAACGGCGGTGCTCTCACCAAAACCGGCGGCGAGGTGAGGGTCGCGACCCGCGCGAAAATCGGCGGCCGCTCGCTCGACGAGCTCGCCCGCCGCGTGAAAACCGAGTTTGCGAGCGCGGTCGAGAGGGAGAAAAAGCTCCGCGCCAGGAGCGCGTTCATGGAGAGCTCGCTCGCCAGATTGATAAACGAGATACGGAGCGGGACATGAGCGCGAGGCCGAGTCGTTTCGAGAAAGCCCTCGCCTCTAAAATCAAGAGAAGGGCGAAGTGCAAGCCCTGCGGAAACTTCGCCGGCCCGTTCGCGCTTTTCGGTATAGTCGGCTGGAGCATAGCCGTTCCCTCGATTCTCGCCGCGATGTTCGGCCGCTGGGTCGATGCCCGATACGGCGGGGGATACGCGTTCACTCTTCCCTTAATCGTACTTGGCATAGTGTCGGGCTCGGTGAACGCGTGGAGATGTATTTCAAAGGAGTTGGAAAAATGAGCTTTGTAATTTCGCTTTTGTTCGCTCTGGCCTATTTCACCATGCTGCGCCACACCGGAATAAAGAAGGTGTTCAAGCTGATGTTCGTGCGCCTCGGCATAGCGGCGGCGTTCGTGGCGGTCATGCTGCTGACCTTCACAAGGCTCATGGATCCCGTGCTTATAGTACTCGGGTTCGTGGTCGCCCAGATTATCGCGGTTCCAATGCTAAGAAGCGACAGATACGACGGCAAAGTAGGGGACAGGAGCTGATGAATCTATCTCCGGACAGCGTTATAGTAGGCAGCATCCTCGGCTATCCCGTAAGCATGACGCTGGTCGGCGCGTGGATCGTCATCGCGCCGCTCGCGTTTTTCTGCGGGCTGGCGACGAGGCGGTTCACGCCCGGCTTCAAGATGACCCGCACCCAAAACATGCTCGAGAGCCTCGTCGTCTTCATACGCGACCAGATAGAGGGCGTGCTCGGGCGTCCCGCCGACAAGTACCTGCCGCTAATCGGCTCGCTGCTGATTTTCATACTGGCCGCGAACTGGAGCATGCTGCTGCCAATACCGTTCGAGACTCCGGACGGGGTCGAATGGTTCGCACCCACCACTTCGTCGCTATCCACGACCGCGGCTCTCGCGCTCGTGGTCATGGCCTCGACCTTCTGGTTCGGCATAAAGGCGCGCGGGGCGAGAAATTATTTCGGTAAATATCTCAAGCCCGTGTTCCTCATGCTGCCTCTCAACATACTTTCGGAGATTTCGTCCTCGTTCGCGCTCGCCATCAGGCTATACGGAAACATAATGAGCATGGTCGTGCTCTACGTCATAATACTCGCGCTCTCGCCGCTGATGTTCCCGGCAATCCTCAACGTCTTCGGACTGCTGGCAGGCACCATACAGCCGTATATTTTCGCAATCCTCGCGCTCGTCTATATAGGCTCCGCCATGGGCGAACCTACCGAACGCGAGAGGAGGGAATTGGTTCAACTAAAACAAAGGAGAATATAAATGGATACCAACACGATGTGGATTGCGGTCGCCTCTATAATGACCGCGGGCTTCACGATAACGATCGGCAGTATAGCCGTGGAAATCGCCGAGGGGTGGGCCGTGCGCCAGGCGCTCCAATCCATGGCCCAGCAGCCGGACGAAATGCCGAACATACGCTCGACGCTGTTCGTCTCGCTCGCCATGCTCGAGAGCTGCGCGATATACTGCCTCCTGATCTCGATGATACTCCTGTTCGCCAACCCGTTCTGGAACCACGCCGTCTCGCTAGCCCAGGTCTCCGCATGAACATAGACCTCGCGACAGTCCTGTTCCAGATAGTCAACTTCCTTCTGGTCGTATGGCTGTTGAACCGGTTTTTGTTCAGGCCGGTCATGAAGAACATGGCCCTTCGCGAGGAGGCGATACAGGCGAAACTTGCGAAAGCCGCCGCCGAACTCAAGGAAGCCGAGAAGAAATCCGCGCTCGCCGGGAAGAAGCTGGGCGATTTCGAAAAGGCGCGCGCCGAGATGATAGACGAGGCCGTTACGAAAATGCAGAAAGAGGAGGAGGAAAATATCCAGCGCTTCAAGGGCGAGATGGTGGAGCGGCGGGAAGCGTTCCGCCGCGAGCTCGAATCCGAGCGCCTCAAGATGTCCGACGACGTCAAGGCCTCGGTGGGTCGTGCGTTCCTCTCGACGTTGCGCAAGGCCTTCTTCCTGTTCGGCGGGGGCAAGCTCGAGTCCTCGCTGCTCGACAACTTCATTTCGATTGCGAAGTCGGGAAAAATGGGCGGCGCCGCCGAGCTCGCCCGACGCGCGGCTACGGCCCCCGTATATATAGAGTCCTCGTTCGCAATCGCGCCTGCGAAACGCTCCGCGCTAAAGAAAATTTTGCGGGCGAAGAGGATAGAGTTCAGGATCTCGCGCGATATACTCTGCGGCCTCAGGGTCGTGTGCGGCGACTTGACCCTCTCGTTCTCGCTGGACGACTACATGGACGACCTCGCCGTCAAGATAACGGGAGAAACAAATGTTTAAGAAGACCATTTCCAAGGCCGCCGCCGCAATCGCGAAATCGAACGGCCGCCCGCGCGTCCGCCGCATAGAAAGCGGCGTCGTCGAGGAAGTCAGCGGCGCGGTCGCGAGGCTTAGCGGCCTCTCGAATGTGGGCTTGGGCGAGCTCGTGGACGCGGGCGGCACGTCGGCGCTCGTGATGAGGCTGGGAAGCGACTGGGTCGGAGTCGCGGCGATGGACGCCTCCTCGAACCTCGCCTCGGGCATGGTCGTCCGGCGCACGGGCAGCGTAGCGAGCGTTCCGGTCGGCGAGCAGCTTCTAGGCCGCATAGTTTCCCCGCTCGGCGAGCCCTTGGACGGGGGGCGGAAAATCATCACGAAAAAACGCTTACCCATAGAGCGCGAAGTTCCGCCGATAATCAACCGCGCCGCGATAGACACGCCCATGCAGACCGGAATCCTCGCGGTCGACTCCATGCTTCCCATAGGCCGCGGCCAGCGCGAACTCATACTCGGAGACAGGCAGACGGGCAAGACTGCCCTGGCGATCGACTCCATAATCGCGCAGAAAAATACCGGCGTCGTCTGCATATATTGCGCTATCGGCGGCCAGACCGACTCCGTCGCGAAAGCAATCAGCGCGATAAAGGAGCACGGCAATTTCGACAACTGCATCGTGGTATCGGCGAGCGGAGAATCGTCCCCGGCGCTATTGTATATAGCGCCGTACGCCGCGACGTCGATGGCGGAGTATTTCGCGGAGCAGGGGCGCGATGTGCTTATAGTCTACGACACGCTTTCCGCGCACGCGACCGCGTATCGCCAGCTCTCGCTGCTGCTGAAGCGTCCGCCTGGGCGCGAGGCGTATCCGGGCGACATATTCTACATACACTCGCGCCTGTTGGAGCGTTCGGCGAAGCTCGCGAAGAAGTTCGGCGGCGGCTCCATTACCGCGCTTCCAATATGCGAAACATTCGCCGAGAACATCGCCGCGTACATACCGACGAACTTGATTTCCATCACGGACGGACAGATTTTCCTTTCCAACCAGCTGTTCCAAAAGGGCATAATCCCGGCGATAAACATCGGCGTGTCCGTGTCGCGCGTGGGCGGACGCGCACAACTTCCCGCGTATAAATCCGCGGCCGGGGAGATGAAGATACAATATTCGCAGTTCGAGGAGCTCGAGGTTTTCAGTAAGTTCGGTACCACGCTCGACGAGTCCACGAAGGCGCAGCTTATCCGCGGCGAACGTACGCGCGAGATTTTGAAGCAGCCGCAGTTCTTGCCGCTCTCTGCGGGAGAGCAGACCGCTATCACCCTCGCCCTCAACGCCGGATTGTTCGACAAGGTTCCGCCCGCGAAGATGGCGGCCGCAAAGTCCACGCTCGTCCTGAAGGCGAAAAGGGAAATGCGCAAGGTTCTTGGCAAAATCGAATCCGGCCGCGAGCTGGACACCAAAGATTTGAAGGAAATCCTTAGGCTCTCGCGCGAGGCGCTAACCAAGTTTTCCGCGAAGGGAAAAAATGCAGACGCTCCCGCAACTTAAAAGGCGCATAGAGAGCGCGGAGGCGCTGCGCTCCATCATCTCGTCGCAGAAGGCGATCGCGGCGGCGGAACTCTTGGGATTCGAGCGCGCGAGCGCTTCGATAGAAGCCTGCGTCCTTATGCTGGAGCGCGCGGTGCAGGCGGTTTTATTGGATCTGGATTCTCCGGTAAGGCCGGGGAATGACGAGAAAGGGAGCAAGCCCCAGAATGACAATGTAAAAATCATAATCGGCTCGGATTTGGGCTTGGTCGGACGCTTTAACCGCTCGCTCGCGGGCGAGGTCGCGAAGGAAATCCTGCGGGGCGACAAGATTATCGCCTTGGGGCGCAACATGGCCTCGAGCCTAGTGGCGCAAGGCGTGGCGCCGGATCGCGAAATCGCCATGCCGGGGGATGCGGACGGCATAGTCGATGCGGCTTCGGACATTCTGGAGAGCCTCGGCGCGCTTTCGCCCGCCGCCAAAGTCGAGGTGTTTTTCAACAAACGCTCCGGTTCCTCGTGGCAGCACGAGCGCCGCACGCTCGCGCCCATAACGCGCGAATATCTGGCCGGAATCTCCGCGCGCGAATGGCCGACGAGAAGTTTCCCCGGCATAGCCGCCTCGCGCGAGGCCATGCTCGACAACCTGATGTCCGAGCTCGTCCTCTACGGGGTTTGCATGGCGCTCTCGGCGTCGCTTGCGGCGGAACAGCTCGCGCGGCTGATCACCACCCAGAACGCCGAGAAGAATATAGACGAGAGAATCGAGGGCATGACGCTAGAATATCAGAGCCGCCGCCAAGCCGAGATTACCGAAGAGCTGATAGACGTGCTGAACGGCGCGAGCGCGATAGCGGCGTAAAAATCCCCCCTGCCGAATCCGGCCTGTTTGTTTTTAGAGCTTCAAGCCGGACGGAGGCTCATATTATGTATGAGTGGCAGGGGGAAACTTGCGAGGGCGACATCACCAGACCGACGAAGCACGCCAAGTCGCGTCGCTCGCGCAATGGTTCGCGCAATTATACGAGCAATGGGCCTCGGGGGAGCTGTTGCCACTGATGTAGGATCTGAGGAACACCCAGGAGGCACGGACAACAATGCCCTTATCGATAGTTTCTTTGGCGCACCAGCAATAATCTCCGTTCGCTCCCGTTACCTCACTGTTATTATAAGCGCAATACGACTTCACGAAATACTTGGAGTCATTTCCGACGGGTATGTCGGTAATTTCGCTCCATGCGTGGGTATGTTCGCTCGTTGCCGCCCCGACTTGCGCGGCGGTAGTCGGAATATCCCCAATGGTCGCCAACCTGGCGTTTCCTGTATGGGCTACTGGTTTGTTTCCGGAGCAATCATATCCCGGCGGACACACGATACACACCCCCGCCGCAAGCGACTCCGCGCTGATTATTAGTGATAGTAATAAGAACTTCTCCATTTTTTTCCTCCTCTTGTTTGACATATCGCGCAAGAGCAGGTCGGGCGTTTCGAAAATAGCTTTGGCACTATTCCCCAACCTTACGGACAGAGGACACCCGACCACAAAAAAAGTCGGGGGGCTTTTGACGCTATTCCAAGCGACCAAAGAAGAGTTTCGAACCTCCGCACCCACTCGGGCGCTAGCTCTGCAGAACAAAGCTGAACATATTATAGTCCGAGTCAAGGGCGATTGCAATATGTTTGTTCGTCCGGACAGGCGGCTTGACAGAATTATTTTATCGTTTATAATGCTCCCAACACCTTATATATAGGAGCCGCCATGCGCAAATACATCATAGCCTTCGCCGCCGCCCTCGCCGCTTGCTCCGGTGAGCCCGAAACCGCTCCGGCCGCCGCCCTTGCGCCCGCCCAAGGAACCAAATCCGCCGAACCCAAGCGCGAACTGGTGCGCGCGCAGATAGACGCGTTCGCCGCCGAGCTCGCCGACATCAACTCGAATGCGGACGTCCGCCGCGCCTCGCTTGCCGAGCTCCGCACGGGTACCAACAAGTCCGTTGCAAGCTACGCCGCCTTGGTCGCCGAACTCAAGACCAACGCTAAGCCCGGGGACGTGGCCGCAATCGCGAAATGGGAAGAGGCTGGGCTCAGGCTCGGCGAAGTGGCCTCGTTCGGAGATAGCATAGGCAAGCTCGCCGCGGACGTGGAAGCCGACGCTGCGGTCGCCGAATACGTCCGCGCGAACGCCTCGTCCACCGCCGACCTTGCCCGCGCGACAGGAGCCGAACGCTCCGAGCTCGCCGTGCTCTCCGCGCGCGCCGAGACATCGGCGGCCGACGCGAAGGCCTTCGCCCGCAGCCTGCTCTTGGAAAGCGAGCGCCAAAAAACCTACGTCGAGAACGAGAAGCTCGCGCTTTCCAACATGGCGATTTCCATCAAAGATAAGAAAGCCCCGGCCGCCGCGCCTGGCGCCCCGATAACTTCGCCCTTCACCAGCGACGAGGCATTCAGCGAGTTCACGGCCTCGCCCGCCGCTTCCGCTCTGCCCGGTCGCCGCGCCATAGTCAGCGTGCGGTTCGGTACCGACGAGCCGGACTTCGAGATTCCCGTGCGCGAGGCTCTTTCGCGTTCGCTCGAGCGCAATCCCTCGGCGCGGTTCACCGTTGCAGGCGTCGCGCCCGAAGGCTCGCGCACGATCGAGCGGCGCGTAAAAGGCATGACCGAGGCCCTCTTCGACATGGGGCTTCCCACCGCGCGCGTGAAGACGGGGCTTCACAGTTCGAATGTTGCCCTTGAGGAAGTCAGAATCTATGAGGAGTAGGGTTTTATAAGGTTGATGATTTAGAGCCTATTGGCGAGGAAAAGGACAAGCATTTCGGGAGTTCCTAGAAGAAGCAGAAAAAATGGCATGAAGAAGTTGTGGCAAATGTCAAGACTGAAAAAGAGATGTTAGAGATTGCCCGGAAGAACATAAAAAGCAATTGACCACACAGGCGGCGGCTTCGGTTTTAATAAGTGCGGAACCGGGTGCGAGCCTTGAAGGAGCTTTCTTTGTCCGCAAGCTTGCGGTTGTCGGAAAAAACCAACAATAAATTTTCCGAAAATAACTTGTTGCATTTTACAAGAAAACATCTAGAATCCAAAACTGGGGTGGGGATATAATCCCACAAGGAATGGTTTATGAAGGGCCAAACGCTATCAGTAGCCCGTTTAGCGGGATTGTTTTGCAAGAAAACTATAGTTTTATATATTTCTTTTTATCTTACATTTTCTCCGCTATTTTCCGCGAGAGTGTTTGCCCAAATCGCGCCGGCCGACAATAACACTACTTTGGGAATCAACTCCGGTGCTGCCAATGTCCCCGTCCTCAATATCGCAAAACCGACCGATGGCGGAGTATCGCATAATAAATTCTTGGATTTTAATGTCGATAACCGCGGGCTGATAGTAAACAACTTACCCCTTAAGGACTATTCAACACAATATCAGAGCGCAATATCCGGTGCGCATGTCGAATTTAATTACAACCTCGGCACCGGAAATCAAGCAAAGGTAATCATGAACGAAGTCGTGGGCAATTCAACCACGGCTCTGCGCGGATATACGGAAATCTACGGACATAAAGCGGACTACATAGTCGCCAATCCCAACGGAATCACCTGCGCTGGCTGCGGATTTATTAATACCGGAAGACTGAGCCTCATTACCGGCTCCGCGAATGGAATCGACAGTTTCAATATAGGCAACGGCGCGCTCTCCATAGAGCAACGCGACGGCATTGGCCTCTATTCGCAAAGCTCCGCCGACCTCGTGTCGAACGCCGTGCGTATTGCGGGTCTGGTGCAAGTCGATGGAGATCTCAGTGTCTATTCCGGCAATAAAAAATTCGATTACGCGGGCAAGACCGTCACGTCCGACAATTCCGCCTCTGTACCTTTGATAGCGGTCGACAGTTCGTCCCTCGGAGGAATGCGGGCGAACAGCATACGTATTATAGCTACCCAAAAAGGTTTCGGCGTAAACCTGTCGGGTGATCTGGTCGCGGACACAGCCAATATCGAAATCACCGCCGACGGCAATATAGCTTTCAGAAACGCCTATGCCCCGGACCGAATAACCGTTGCCTCTAGGTCTGGCGATGTTGCCTTAAACGGAGGGACGGTGGGCGCGGGTCGCATGCAATTCGATGCGGGCAGGGATTTTCTGAACAAATCGGACGCGGTATCGAACGGCGCACTTCTCGTCTCTGCTGTGCGGGATTTTTCTTCTACATCTGGAAGCCTGCTCTCTGAAAAGGATATAAGCCTCGCCGCTGGTGGGGATTTTACAAATGTTGTAGAAATCTCGGCGGGGGGAAACCTCAACGCATCTTTATCGAACGGAGATTTCTCCAATAGCGGGAACATCGGAGCCGAGCAGAATATAAATATCTCGGCCGCTGGAAGCTTCACCAATACAGTGAGCGGGGAAATAGTTGCGAACAAGAGGCTGGACATAGCCGCTGGAGTAGACTTTACGAATGATGGCAAGGCTTCGTCCGGCACAAACATGTCCGTCAAAGCCCAGAACGATTTTACTAACAATTCCGAAGTGGTGGCCAACGGGGATATGGACTTCTCGTCAGGACGGGATTTTACAAACGACGGTACTGTCATCGGCAATGGCGGAGTTCTTATTTCCTCCCTGCGCAATTTCAACAACTCCAAGGAAATCTCCGTACAAAAAGATATGGCGATAGATGTCGGTGGCAGTTTTACGAACGCCCTTGGCAAAGAGCTTCTCTCCGGTCGGGATTTAACCATCAAGAACGCAACATCGGTTACCAATCTTGGCGACATAAAGGCCGACAACAATATATCTATCCAAGCAACCGGAAATATCATCAACGGAGATGGCAATAATAGCGCCAATATAATCTCCGGTCGGGACATGACTCTAGACACAGAAGGAAACTTCCTACAACACGCTAAAGCCTATATCTTTGCGGGACGCGATCTAAATTTGATCGCTAGGGGAGAGATAAGGAATCGCTCACATATAGATATTATGGGAGATGGGTTTTTCAAGGCTGCTGATGTACATAATTACGGGCGCTTTCTCGCAAACGGGAAAATGGAGTTTTATGTAAATAGCGACCTCATAAACTATGAGAGTGCGGGCATACTTGCCGGGGGCAACATTGCTTTTCACATAGCCCGCAACCTTATCAATGCTCGCAATGCTGATATTTATGCCGGTGGAAATTTGCTGTTTGAAGGTAACGAACTGTCTATCAGTGGATCTAAGTTAGTAGTAGATGATAACTATAGGGGAAAATATGCCAACCCTTATTCGGGCATTACTCTTCCTGAATCATTAGAGCTTCCGCTTGTTCCTCCCGATCTTCCCGCTGAGGAAGGAATCGAAGAAATGGCGGATACGACATTTATTCTTGATGATGGGACAAAATTAGTTCTTCCTGCAGATGAGTTACCGGAGGGGACGCCACTTGGTACGCGTTTTGAAACTAGCATTGGATATGTATTCATACAAGGTGGCGAAAGGATAGAAAAAACGGAAGAGATTGACAACCCAAATTATGATCCAGACTGTATTGACACCAATTGCGAACCAGAAAAAATAAGCATTCCAGTTACAAAGGAAGTTGACAATCCAGATTTTGATCAGAACTGCACCGATTCGGATACATGCGCGCCGGAAAGGATAAATGTTCCGGTTCATGAGTATATTGGCGAGGGAATTACGATTGAAGATGCGGATGGCAACATATTAAGATTTACAATTGAGAACCCCGATGATAGTCCTAGTGGTAGTGGAGAAGGTCATGATGTCGATGAAGACATGGACGATGATGTTGTTCCTAATCGTGGTACTTCCCCAGTAACAGATAGTCCAACCCTTAGTAAGGATGCTAATCTTGCTGGCTACGATTTTGTAGATAGCCAAATGCTCAATCTTGTAAATTTTGCAGGACGTATTCAGGCGGGCGGGGATATAAGTATAGGTGCTAAATATTTGTCCAATGTGGCCCTCAATACCGCCAATGGCGAAAAATATCGGATTGGATGGAAACAGACAATACGTGTACTATACGGCAAAAATAAACTCCACCCATGTCTATGGAAATGCACTTGGCGTGAAATAGGGCACGAATATGTAATACCAGGTTCCATTACTCTTGGTGGGGAGCAGGCAATTATCAAAGCCGGCAATAATATCTTGATCTCATCGGATTCTTTGCTCAATCAAAGTTCCGTCATAGCTGCCGGGAATGATGTGGCATTAAAAGCAAAAGACATCGTTCAAAATTTGACATATAACGAGACAGTTGAGCTTAAACAGCAGATGAAAAGACGCGATGTTTATAGGAAAGGAATGCGCTGGATTCAGAAAACCTTTTCCGAGTGGCGAACTTTCCAAGAGCAGGTTTACTCAAAAAACCGCTCGACAATAACTGCGGGTAACGCGGTAAAAATTAACGCCAACAGATTACAAAATGATCAAGAATTGAGTCCTCGACAAGGACTCGGCATAAGGCCAGCATCGCCGACCAGCGATCTCGGCGCTATGCGATCGGTCAACCTTGCTCTGCCCGTAGGCAATAATGGCATGTTCAGGGTAGCCGAAAGTGGTCAATATCTTGTGGTTTCCAATGTGCCGTTCTTAAATCCTAACGACTACGTCGGCGGGAGTTATTTGCTGAGCTTGCTCTATGGTACTTCTGGCTCCGGCGCAGTGAAGGGTGACGGCTCCATATTCGAGGTGGAGAAATCTCTCAATAAAATATTCGGCAATGCAAGTGTAAATACGGACACCGTAAAGTTCCTCGGCGATCCGGCGTATGAAACCCGCCTTATTATGGACGCTATAACACAGGCGACGCAGCATAACTATCTCGTGAACGACGGTAGCATTGGAAGTGCGGCGGAACAGATGACCGCGCTATATAACAATGCGGCCGTCGAAGCCGACAAACTCGGCTTGAGTATGGGGCAAGCCCTTACCCAAACGCAAATAAATGCGCTCCAACGGGATATAATCTGGTATGTGCAAAAAGATGTTGGCGGGCAGATGGTTATGGTGCCGGAACTTTACTTGGCTCAGGCTACGCTTGCCAGTATTAGCGGTAATAAAGGTTCGGCAATCACGGGGTTTAGTGTTGGGATAGAGGCTGATTACGTATCAAATTATGGCGAGATCAGTGCCGAGAAACTGCTTAAAATAGATGCTAAAGAGGTTTTAAATGAAAGCAACGATAGCAACGTCGCCAAAATAACATCAAATAGCGGCGCGGTAGTTATGAAGGCCGATAAGGTAGGGAATTTCTCTGCTGAGATTAAAGGCGACACTGTAAAAATTGAAGCGGATAAAATCATCAATGCGACCAATGTCTATGCGGAAGATTATGCGCGTAACAGCGGGAAAAAGAAGGAAACTTTCCATACAGAACAAGCTGGACATACGGCATCCATATCGGGGACAAATGTGGTAGATATTGATGCGGGGGTCTTTTATAATGCTGGGGCCGATCTGAAGAGTAAAAACGGCGATATTGATGTGACTGCAGCTGTTGCAGTGTTTGATGTTATCAAGCTTTATAATAGCACAAGCGTCGAATCAACGGAAAAGGGAATGATTAGCAAAACTACGACCACAACAACCGATGAATCCCTCCGTAATATCGGTACAACCATAGATGCTGGAGGCACCTTCAAATTAAAGGCGCAAGATGGTGTTTTTGTAAATACCAGCATTACAGCTGATAAATATGATTATGACATTGGTAGGGAATATCTGCTCTCTGCTGTTGACTATGATAGGCATACAGTGGAAAAAGTCACAACAGGGATAAATTTCGGAGCTATTTTAACCGAAATAGCGGTGGCGGCGGTGGCGGCGGCGGTGGTCACGGTAGCTGTTGTCGCCACACTGGCGACTGGGGGGTTAGCTGCCCCAGCCATTATCGCTGCAGGAGTAGGGGGTACGGCCGGAGCGGTTGATTCCTTTAGTAGCAGAGATGGTTATATAAAAAGCAAGACCGTAACTGATGTCAGTCCTCATGAAACATTGCAAGGCACAACAATAAATACTAATAAGTTGACTGCGAAGGTCGATGAGCGCATTATAGGTAGCGGCACGAAGATAAATGCCAATGAAAAAAATGAGCAAATAGGCAACGAAGTGGTGATTCAAGAAAAGATTGATAACCAACCTACCCGAACGGTTGCCAAAACAGGCCGAACTGCAGGAGATGCGGCTGTACGGGGAGCAGTTATTGGAGCAGTCACGGGGGTAGCAGTAGGAGGGGCAGTAGCGGCATTAGAGGCTGGATGGCCAGTGAACCTTATGATTAATGGAAACAAAATAGCAGTGTTCTCTGCGACGGGGAAAGGCACGGCTCTCACAGTTCTTGGTGTTGGAGCCTACTGCCTATCATCAGATGGATGTTCGGGTGACAAGCTTAATGACGATGGATATGATCCTAGTGTGTATAATTATGGAATGGGAGATGATAGAAGCGGTCAGGTGCCATTGCCGAATGTACCTCAAGGGAATTTAAGTAGAGAAAGTGAGGTTGGCAGTAGAGGGGGCGCGGGAACTATAAGCGGGAACCCTAAAAGTGATGGGAGTTATGCCTGCCCTCCAAATGATCCTGGAGGTTGTAGTTATGGCTCATGGCAAATTGCATCATCGGATCAATATGGTGGGTTAGGCACTATGCCTTATTTCTTGAATTATTTGAAAGCCAATGATTCTGAGGCGTATAATATTCTTAATCAGGCTGGTGGAGCTGAAGGAGCTAAAGAAGGATCTAAAGACTTCGTATCCGCGTGGCAAAGCCTAGCAAATAGCAATCTAGAAAAATTTGAAAGTCTACAGAAGGGATTCATTGATACCACTCATTACCAACCGCAGGTTGCTTACATAAACGCAAACTATCTTCAATTAGGCTATGATAATCGTCCGCTTGTAGTTAAAGATGTCATATGGTCTATAAGTGTTCAACATACTAGGGCATCCACTATCATAGAGAATGCATTAGAAGGTAGAGATGATTTGGCTAATATAACAGACAGGGATTTAATAAATGCTTTATATGAAGCAAGGATTGTCTATGTGAGTAAGTTGACAAGCATATCATCTAAAGATAAAACGACTCTAATAAACAGATACAGAGATGAATGTGAGAGGGCTCTAGGCCTACTGGGAAACTGAAAGAGGACTAAAAAATGAAAAAAATATGTGGTGTATTACTGATATTCTTACTATTTGCATGTGACGAAGGTAGAAGTAGCGAATATTATTTGCTTGAGCTCCAGTCTCTAGGTATTGCGGTGAAAGGCATGGATCCGGCCCAGATTGGGGCGGTCATGATTAATTGGGAATATGACAAAGCAGATAAAAAACGCGTCCCGATAAGTTATGATAAAGACACCTGTAGGAAGGTCGTCTTGGAAAAATTACATAAGCAAGAGGAATTACGGAAGTATTATGTAAATGTGGAGACTGACGAGAAAACCGGGGTATACTATATCGAAGGGGGTGGATATGGGCGGTACATGTGCGTTGAAAAGCAATATATTCCTGACAATATGTTTGATTCTGGTTATCTGACGGAAGATTTTTGGGGCAAATATTCGAAACAAATCCCGGAAATTTTCATTAGGTCAGAATTAAAGGATTATACGATTTTCCCTCTAGAGCGCCTAAGTAAATAGGATTTGGGATTAAGTTCATTTGGCGGAAACAATGTAAAGGAGACCGACGATGCCTAGTAAAAACACTAAACTGCATACCATACTGGCTTCAATCAAAGCCAGCATGTTCAATCATAAGCTACTCTTTATTGCATGGGTGATTTTGCTGCTACTCGGCTCTTTGTTCGTTATAAAAACAGCTTTCGTTTATCTTGCACTTTTGGTATTTTTTTGTTGTGCGGGCTGGGGATATCTACAATCTATTCGTCCTGCGCGGAACTGGAAAGATTACCCAAAGCATATTGGTCTATTTTTTCTCTCGTTCTTGGTCGTAAGCTTTACCTACAACGCATTCGTGTTGGGATGCGCGTATCTAATTGTCGCTATGCACCTACCGCTCTCGGCGTTTTGGGGAGTTGCTCTAACTTCAGTCATGTACCTGGCGATGTTATTCTTAGTCGTGTGCCTTGCCCGCGACAGTAAAAGGAATACTCTTGCCAACCTCCTAGGTTTTGGGAGCAATGCGGCGCTAGTAATGTTTGCGATCATGCTCTCCCAAATATTTGGCCAGCGTTAGAGGAGCACATTTAAGGATGGGAAAGATTAGACTAGCGATATTTTGGACGGTGCTGCTGGCATCTCTTCCTGTTTTAGCCCAAACACCCCCGACCCCCGACCTATCCGCGGCTAAACGGTTACAACAGCAACAGCAGCAGCTCATAGAAGATGAGATCCGTCGCCGCGCGGTGCAAGAGGCTTTGGAGAGGCCTACACCCGCCTCGGCCATCGGAGTGCCACAAGCACCCCCGACCCCGCCCAAGCCCGAAATAACCGGCCCCTGCGTCGATATCAAGGAGATAAAGTTCTCCGGCAACACCAAAGTCTCCAGTTGGCGTATCCGGCGCATCGCCAGCGGATACCAGAATCGGTGTCTTACCGTGGACGAGATCAACCGTTTCCTCAACGATGTGACGAACGTCTACATCGGCAGGGGTTACATCACCTCCCGCGCGTTCATGATTATGCCCCAGATGTATCTCAAGGAGGGCATTCTTGAGATAAAGATTATCGAAGGCAGGGTGGCGGAAGTCACGGGTTTGCCATTGGGCAAGCATCTGACCGCGTTTCCGCTGATTCATAGCGGCGTCCTCAATTTGAGGGATTTCGAACAGGGGCTGGATCAGATGAATCGCCTGGGCTCAAATAAAGCCACTATGGAGATTGCCGCGGCACCAAGAGACGATGCGACCAGTATCGTAAACATAGCGGTCGAGCGTGGCGACAGGGCCAATTGGAGCGTGTTCACCGACAACCTTGGCTCCAAGAGTACGGGCGAGTTGCGTGCGGGAGGAAGGATAAGCTACGACAATCCGCTGGGGCTCAACGACCAAGTCAACCTCATGTTCACTAACTCCCTGCCGGACGACTTCGATCTGCGGAACTCCACTTCGGCCATATTCGGGTACAACCTGCCCATAGGCTGGTGGACGCTATCGAACAACTTTTCATATTCCAGATTCAAGACCAGCTTTCCTTTGCCTATAAGCGGCACGCCCTTCTATACGTTAGGCAACACCGTAACGAACGCATTCTCCGTGGATCGCGTGCTGTCGCGCGGGCAACGGTATAAAGTATCCGCCGCCGCCGGTATAACCTACAAGGACACAAACAACTTCACCCGCGTCCTGGATCTGCATATGAAGAACGAGTCCAGCTCGCGTGTACTGACGGTTGTCAACCTCGACCTGCCGTTCACGCTTTATTTCAGTAGCGGCATGCTCTACGCCAAGCCAGGCTTCGTCAAAGGGACGCGTCTGTTCGGGGCGTTCAGCGACCTCCAGTCCCCATACTCACAAAAGGCGCAGTACGAGGCCTATAAGCTCTACGCATTTTCCAACTGGCGGTTTGGCCCCGTGGCATGGTCGACATCGGTCGACAGCCAGTACTCCAATGACGAACTCTTCTCATCCGAGGCGTTTTACATGGGCGGAGAGTCCACGGTGCGAGGTTTCAAGAATGAGGGCGTGCAGGGCGACAGCGGCTTCAGTATCCGGAACGACCTATCGTTCAACCTGCCGAGCCTGCTTGAAAGCCAAAACAGATGGCTGGGGGCGTTCACGCCGAGCGTGTTCGTCGACTACGGCCGCGTGTTTCCGAACGCCAAGCCAGGCCCATTGCACCCCATGCTGTCCGACAACGATGTAAAGTCCAAGACCCTCGCCGGTACTGGCGCGAAGATCGCTTTCAACTATTGGATATTCGAGGCATCTGCAACCTACTCCTGGATCTTATACAAAGAGCCGTGGATGAACGAGAAATCCGCCGCCTATCTCTATGCAGGCATCAAAAGCTCGTTTTAGTCCTCCTGGATGTCATCGGTTCGAACATTTTTGTGACCATCCAAAAAATTAGGAGCGAAAATGACATACACGGGAGCCCCCCCCCCTGATTTTTGCAAAGTCAAGGAATTTATTTTCGCCGCATGTGAATTTTTTGCTCCACCTCGACCCCGAATTATGGTATAATACGCCGAAGAGGAAGGGAATGACCGAGGCATTGCGGGACATCGTGATTCGCGGCGACTGTATCGAGGAGATGAAAAAGCTCCCCGACGCGTCGGTCGATATGGTGTTCGCGGATCCCCCCTACAACCTCCAGCTACAGGGCGCGCTTGTCCGTCCCGATAACACCGCGGTCGATGCGGTGGACGACGAGTGGGACAAGTTCGCTTCCTTCGCCGACTACGACAAGTTCACGCGGGCCTGGCTTTCCGAGGCGCGGCGCGTGCTGAAACCTGACGGCACCCTTTGGGTCATAGGCTCGTACCACAATATATATAGAGTAGGCTCGATTTTGCAGGACTTGGGGTTCTGGATCCTAAACGACGTAGTTTGGGTCAAGAACAACCCCATGCCGAACTTCAAGGGCACGCGCTTCACCAACGCGCACGAGACAATGCTTTGGGCGTCCAAGAGCCGCGACGCGAAATATACCTTCAACTACGAGGCGATGAAGGCGCTCAACGACGGTCTGCAAATGCGCTCGGACTGGCACCTGCCGATATGCACCGGCGGCGAGCGGCTTAGGGACAGCGGGGGCGAAAAAGTCCACTCGACCCAGAAGCCCGAGGCTCTGCTCTACCGCGCGATTATATCCTCGACCAACGTGGGCGACGCGATACTCGACCCGTTCTTCGGCAGCGGCACGACCGGCGCGGTCGCCAAAAGGCTGGGGCGCCGTTTCATCGGCATAGAGCGCGACGCGAAATACGTGGCTGCGGCAAAGGCGCGTATAGCCGCAATCCAACCGGACAGCAACCTCGAAATCTCGCGCAGGAAAAAAATCAAGCGCGTGCCGTTCGGGGATTTGGTCGAGAGCGGAGTCCTCAAGAGCGGCGCGGTGCTGTTCGACAAGTCGCGGAAATTCGCGGCGGAAATCCTTTCGGACGGAAGCCTCCGCGCGCCCGGCGACGTGCGCGGCTCGATACACAAGGTCGCGTCGCTGCTGCAAGGGCTTCCTTCGTGCAACGGTTGGACATTCTGGCTGGTCGATCGTAGCGGGCAGGAAGTTCCCATCGACAACCTCCGGCAGGAGTTCTTGCAAGCGAGCGCTTGACAGACCCCTTCAAACATACTATATTATACCGCGTTAGAGAAAGGAGCTCAAAATGCCCAAGAATAATCAGTTTTTCATGACGGCGGGCGCGAGGACGCAGAAGCACGTCGGCGAGGCGGGTCTTAAAGCCTATATAAGAAAGGTGTTCAACTACATGGGGCTGTCGCTCGCCCTTACCGCGGGCGCTTCGTGGCTCCTAATCCGTACCCAGGTGCTCTTCCACCTGATCAATCCCATGACTGGCGGTCTCAACGCGCTCGGCTATACGGTAATGTTCGCGCCGCTCGGAATAATCATCTTCATGGCGTTCGCCCGCAACCTCAGCGCGCAGGGCAGCAAGCTGGCGCTCTACGCCATAGCCGCGCTGCAAGGCATGAGCGTGTCGATGATGGCGTTATTCGCCGGAGTGCACAACACCTTCCAAGCGTTCCTCATCACAAGCGCCCTGTTCGGCGCCATGTCGATATACGGATACAGGACGGACTCCGACCTCACCAAAATGGGAAGCATATTGATGATGGCGGTTATGGGTCTATTTATAACCTCAATCGTCGGGCTTTTCATGGGGGGCGTAGGACTCTGGTTCAGCTATCTTGTCGTGATAGTCTTTACCCTCATCATCGCCTACGACGTGCAGCAGATAAAACAAATCTACAGCATGACGGGCGGCAAGGGAGAACTTGCGGACAAGGCGGCGGTCCACTGCGCGCTTTCGCTCTACCTCGACTTCCTCAACATATTCATAAACCTGCTCCGGATACTCGGCGCGGCGAACAGGAGATAACGCCATGGCTTTCAAGATAAACGAAGACAAATGCATAAAATGCGGCGGGTGCGCCTCGGTGTGCCCCGTGGCGGCAATCGCCTTTTCGGACGGCGCGTATAAGATAGATCCCGCAAAGTGCGTTTCCTGCGGCCAGTGCGCAGAAACCTGCCCCGTCGAAGCGATAAGCCAAGAGTCGTAATCATGCCCATGGTTTCGCTCCGCCAGCTTCTCGACCATGCAGGCGAGAAAGGCTATGGTATACCCGCTTTCAACATAAACAACATGGAGCAGATGCTCGCCGTGCTCGCGGCGGCCAAGCGCACCAACTCGCCGGTAATAATCCAGGCCAGCAAGGGAGCGCGCGCGTACGCGAACGACATAGTGCTGCGTCACCTCATGGTGGCCGCGACGGAAATGTATCCATCGCTTCCCATATGCCTGCACCAAGACCATGGTCCGACCCCCGCGGTTTGCAAGAGCGCCATGGAAAACGGTTTCACCAGCGTCATGATGGACGGCAGCCTCGACGAGGCCGGCAAGCCTTCCTCCTACGACTACAATGTCCGCGCGACGAAAGAAGTGGTCGGATTCGCGCACAAGGCCGGAGTGTCGGTCGAGGGCGAAATCGGCGTTGTCGGCTCGCTCGAAAAACTCGGCGGCGACAAGGAAGATGGCTTCGGCGTAGAGGGAAAAATCTCGCGCGAGCAGCTGCTTACCAACCCCGACGACGCGGCTCGGTTCGTGGCCGCGACCAACATAGATGCGCTCGCGGTCGCCATCGGCACCTCGCACGGTGCATACAAATTCTCGCGCAAGCCGACCGGCGACGTGCTCTCCATCGACACCATAAAGCGCATACACGAGCGCTTGCCGAACATGCCGCTCGTCATGCACGGAAGCTCGTCGGTGCCCCAGGAACTCCTCGAGGAAATCAACCGTTACGGCGGACAAATCCCCGAAACCTACGGCGTTCCGGTAAAAGAAATCCAGATCGGAATCAAGCACGGCGTGCGGAAAATCAACATAGACACCGACTGTCGGCTCGCCCTCACCGCGGCGATACGCAAGGTGTTCGCGAAAGACCCGGCCGAGTTTGATCCACGCAAATATTTGAAGCCCGCGATGGACGAAATGCAGGCTCTGTGCGAGCAGCGCTACGAGGAGTTCGGCGCCGCCGGGCATGCGCCCGACATAAAGCCCATATCGCTCGCGGACATGGCAAAACGCTACGCAAAGGGCGAGCTCGACATGGTGGTGGCGTGAGGAAAATCCTAGCCATAGCGTTCGTTTTACTCTCCGCCGGCGCGGGCGCAAAAGTTTCGGTTGTCGAATACTCCACCCAGCTTTTAGGGACGCCGTATATGGCCAGTCCCTTGGGCGAGGGAAGCCCCGATGCGTACGACCCTGATCCCTTGATCCGCTTCGACGGGTTCGACTGCCAGACCTTCGTCGAGACCGTGCTCGCGCGCGGCGACGAGGCGACTTTGACCGAAATCCGCTATGCGGGCGGGAAGCCCGGCTTCAGCCGCCGCCATCACTTTACCGACATGTGGGTGAGGGGCAACAAATCCCGGCTTTCCGACATAACCAAAAGCCTGTCCCTCATGGCGCTTGGCCGACCCGCGAGCATGCGCGAGGGCGTCATCGACGAGGCCGCGTGGTTCAAGAAAATCCACGGCCAGGAGGTCAGCCGTCCGGCCAGGCATGTGGTCACGCACTACATCCCGCGCGAGGAAATCCTGGAGCAGCGCCAAAAGTTCTCGGCCGCGGTCGCCGAACCCATGGTTGCGCTGCTGGTATTCAAGGATTTCTCGGTTATCGAGAAGCTCGGCACCGACCTGCACGTGGCGCACATGGGGCTGCTGCTTCCGACCAAAGGCGACGGGCTGACTTTCCGCCATGCCTCCTCCGCCGGGGGCAAGGTTATGGACGTCGATTTCTTCAAGTATCTCGACCTGCTCCCCCCGAGCTATATAGGCGTGCAAATCTTCTCGATAAGGGAGTAAAAATCTCCGTTGACATATATGCACTTTTCTGTTGCAAAAACAGAAATTTAAGGCTACTATTCCCTTTAGGAGAAAATTTATAGGGAAAGGGCAATACGAAATGATAAGAAAATTCCTGCTTTTGGCAATGTTCTTGCTTATCGGCTCGGCAGCGTTTGCCGGCGGTACGCCTGTTTGGCCGCTTGATTATTCGGGAACGGCGCAGAGCGCGGCCGTAAGGGTCGACGCCGTGCGCGGCAGAGGAGCGGGCGCCGACGGCACGGGGTGGACAGGCGGACCGGACTACTCCACCGAAACCGGCGTGCCCCCCGTCACCGACAACATAATCCCTTCGCCCAGCGCGGTCATGCCTCTTTCCAACAAAGACCTCGTGGTCGATGACGGCATACGCGTGCTTTCCGCCTCCGTTCCCTCCGGGTTCCCTATGGACGACCCCCAGGTGCTTGAAGCGGAATTCATAGAAAGAAAGAGCATATTCGCGGAAAATCCCGAAGACGGCACCCAGGCCCTTCAGGACGTCGTCCGCGACTGGGTCGCCAAAGAGGGCATGACGCTCCGCGAGACCTTGCAGCAATGGGCCGACATAGAAGGTTGGGAACTGGTCTGGAACACCAACCGCGAGTATCCTCTCAGGGCCTCCGCGATTTTCCGCGGCAGGTTCAAGGACGTCTCCTCGGCCATCATACGCAGTTTCAGCCGCGCCACGCCGCAACCGATGGCCAAGTACTATTTCGGAAACCGAGTCCTTGTGATCAGGACACTGGAGGAACACGATGCTAATTAGGACAGTTTGCAAGGCCGCCATAGCCGCCGCCGTTGTATGGTCCCTCTCGGGCTGCTATGACAAGAAAATGTCCAGCGCCGTGCAGGATCAGGTAGCCAACGACTTCGCCGACGGCCAGGACGCGCTCGACCGCGCCCGCGTGCCCGGCCGCCCGATAAACAAGGACATCATCAGCATATCCGACGACGTATGGCTCGGCGACGCCGCCATAGTGTCCGAGCACAAGGATCCCCTGCCGCGCAGGTTCGAGACCGACGACGGCATAACCGTGGTCACCGACGGGCCTCTCGACTTCGCCGAGATAACGAACCAGATCCAATACCTCACCGGCATACCCACGCAGCTTGAGGACAGCATAAAGAAGGAGGACCTGCAGCCCCTCTCCGTTTCATACACCGGGCCCATCTCCGGGCTCCTCAACATGCTTTCGCTTAGGATAAACGTCAGCTGGGTGTACGACTCGGGCAAGATAGTATTCTACAAGCACAGGACGCGCACGTTCGTGCTGCACACCCTCTCGACTGAGTCCTCATTCAACGTGGGTGTAGATTCCGGCGCGGGCTCGGGCAGCGCCGCTACCGTCAACACCAAGAGCGATCTCAGGGAATGGGCGGAGATAGAGGCCGTGATAAAGAGCATAGTCCGCGAGGGCAGCGTGACCATGTCGCCTTCGACCAACTCGATTACCGTCACCTCGACGCCGAAGACCCTCGCGCGCGTGGAATCGTACGTGAAGGAGCAGAACCGCCGCTTCGCCAAGCAGGTCGCCGTGACCGTGCGCGTTCTGCAGGTTTCGATGACCAGGGCCACCGACTTCGGGCTCGACTTGACCGCGATATTCGGCCGCACGGGAAGCTCGCAGTTCGGCGTCACCGCGACGTCGCCCAACCCCACGATCGGCGGGGTGGCGTTCTCGATACTCTCCGGCGACAATGCGGGCTCGCAGGCTGCGCTCCGCGCACTCTCGTCCCAGGGCAAGACTTCGCTCGTGACGTCCGCCGTGGTCACCGCGCGCAATAACCGCGTCGTTCCCATCAACAACATACAATCGTTCAAGTATATCTCGAGCATATCCACCCTGACCGAGAACACTAACTCGACCACCGAGGTGACCCCGGCCGAGGAAACGGTCGGCTTCTCGATGCAGATAATGCCGAACATACTCGAGAACGGCCGCCTCATGCTCCTCTTCAACATGAGCCTGAAGGAGCTGGTCAGGATCGAGACCGTATCCGTCGGCGCCACGAAGGTGCAACTGCCCCACATAGAGCAGCGCAACTTCATGCAGGAGCTCGTCATGGAGTCGGGGCAGACCGCCGTGCTTACCGGTTTCGAGAAGATACAGAACAACAACGCCACGACCGGCTTGGGCGCCAACACGTTCTCGGCCATAGGCGGGTCGGCCGCCGCCCAGACCCAGCGCGACGTGCTCGTGGTCATGCTCACGCCGCAGATAATAACGTCGCCGCTCGAGATAGAGGACGGCCATGCGTCCGAATGGGATATGCCCACATATTGATATAAAAAACTGAGGGGAAATTGGCTGAGGGGAAGGAAATCAAAATCATAAAGGTTGCCGGCAAGAGCTATGCCGTCGGCCTTTTTTGGCAGCCTATCCAAGACGAAAAGCAATACATGCGCGAAATCCGCGACACCATCGCGGGCGTGCTTCCTGGTGCCAACCTATACTGCCTTGTCAAGGGAGCCTCGCCGCAATACGGCCTCGGATTCACCTCCCAGAAACAAAGGGTCGGCATGCCGTCCGGCGCCGCCGGAATCCTCTCCGCGCTCCGCGACAAGTCCTCGGCCGTGTGCGCGTTCAGGGTAGATGAGGGCTGGTGGTTCGTGACCATCCGCAACAACCTCATACTGACCGAGGAAGACACGGTTTATCCCTACGAGGAAGACGCCAAGGAAGCGTTCCTCTCCATGCTTGCGATACCGGATTGGGGCTACAAGATCGCGCCCGCGGCGTGGGGCATAGAGGACACCAAGGAAGTGTCGGCCGAAGACCTTCTCCTGAAAGGCAAGTCATCCGAGTTGAAACGCGTGCGCGCTGAAACGAACCCCAAAGTGATGGTCTCGCTCCTCGTAGTCGCGCTCGGCGCATGGTGGCTGTATTCCAGCGACAGCAGCGAGGAACGGAAGCTCGAGTTCGAGCGGCAGCGCCTTGCCGCGATCGCCGCTGCGGCCGCGGAGGAAGAGGAAGACGAAAACGCTCAGGCGATAGCTCCCCCGCCGTGGGAGAACCTTATCGACGCGGAGGATTTCGCGAAAAAGTGCACTATACTCGTCGTGAATTCGACCGCCGTCATACCCGGTTGGAACCTGTCGAACTCGTCATGCTCCGAGCGCGAGATGGTAGCGACCTACCAGCGCACCTACGGCACGGCCGAATGGATAATGGGGGACGCGCAGAGGTTCAACGTGTTGCCTCCCCAGATGAATCTCCGCGCGGCCGACAGCGCGTTCAATAGCGTGATAGGCACTATCTCCATTCCCATGGTGCGGCGCCGCTCCGAAGAGCCGAACATGCGGAAAACCGAAATCCAACGCGAGGTTTCGGCGATATTCCAATCTTTGAGGATAGACAACTTCCGCTTTGAGGACAGGGTCGAAACGATTGGCTCGGAGCAGGCGGATCTGCGCAGGAACTATCCGTTCACCGGATTTTCTTTCGCCGACGTGTCGTGGCGGCTTCCGCTCGACTGGGTGAACCTTTTTTCCGGCATAAAATCTGTTGAAATAACTTCAATTAAATGGGATAATACCACAAGGAAGTGGAGCTATGAGGGGAGAATCTATGAAAAAGAATAGTTGGCTATTGGTCTTGCTGATCTTAATAGCGTCAGGAATAATCGCGCCTCGGGTCGTGTTCGCGCAGGAGTACGACTACTCCGATGACGACTACGAGGACGAAGATGAAGACAACGACGAGGACGGCGACGACGATTCCTCCGAATACTACGCCGAGGACAACTCCTACGGCGCCGTGGGGAATCTGGAAGACAACGCCGTCGGCATAAGCAACCCCGACGGGCGGTTCACGCTCGCGGCCTCTCCCGCCGCGCTCTTCAAGAAGATGGCCGAGATGGAGCGCGAGAACGCCATCATGAAACTCAAGATTGAGCGTGAGAAACTCAATCTCGACCTCAAGCGCCAGCGCGCCGAGATGAAGAAGGTCGGGCTCTCGCTCCAGGAAGAGGAGGCCGCCCGCGCTCGCCGCGCCGCCGAGGACGCGTTCCTCGCCGAAGAGGAAGTGCTCCGCCGCCAGTTGGAAGCCGACAGGCAGCAGGCCGAGATAGCCCGGCAGCAGCAGGAGAACGAGCTCAACAAGCGTATACTCGACAAGATAACCAACGCCGACCTGTCCGACCCCGATCAGGTTTCGGCTGTCGCGCAGCTGCTGGCGTTCGCGCCGGGCGCCACCACGACCCTGCCGGCCGTAGTGCGCGACCAGCTGTCAGCCGGCCGCAGCGCCCGCGCCGCCGCTCCGGAACCCGAGATCCCCGAAACCCTCGAATCCAAATTCACCATAAGGTCGATAGTGGGCGCGGGCGGCAAGTTCACGGCCAACCTCGAGAACAAGAGCACCGCCGCCGTCGTGCGCCTGAGGCAGGGCTCGAACCTCGAGGGCTGGACGGTGGCTTCCGTGAATAAGGACTCCGTGATCCTGAGGCGCGAAGGGGACACGCAAATAATCTACATGAAGTAGCGCCATGGCGATTGAATCCAGAAGAAATCCCGGCAATAGCGAAGAGTCGGATGCCCACCCGTCCGAAGCCACAAGGCTGGATGCCGAGACGCGGGTCGCCGCGAAGACCGCGCGCTTTGAGGGTATGACCGCCAAGGACATACTCCAGCAGCTTTTCTCGGACGGCAACGCGCTCGAGTCCGGCGCTTCCGGCAAATACCCCGTGGGGATCGACACCAAAAACCTCTTGGCACTTTTCTCCGACGGCACCTTCCTAGTTTCCAACACGCACAAGTTCGACGGCCGCGTGCTCTCTTTCCAATCGCTCGTCAGAAAAAAGGGCGGCAGGATAAACCGCCCCGAATACGTCGCGATGGGCGTACTTTCCGCGATATACGCGCAGGCGGAGCAGGGCTCGGGTGCCGAGGCGGCGTTCACCGACGAGGCCGCGAACAACCAGATGCAGAAGGACTTCGTCGATATAGTCTATCGCGCGGCCGAGCAGAAAGTTTCCGATATACACGTGGTCGTCTCCGACCACACGACGGTGATGTTCCGTATAGCGGGCTCCATGACCACGGTTCTCGAATACGACAAGGCGTGGGGCGAGGCGTTCGTGCGCTCGGTGTTCGCCTCCGCCGACATATCCGACTCCAACTACGCGCAGAACGAGTTCCAAGTCGGGCAAAAAATGGGCTCCACTCCCTTGCGCGGGGAAAAGGATTTATACCTTCCCGAGAACGTGCTCGCCATCCGACTGCAGTTCAACCCCATCGCGTTCGCGACGCGCTATCTCGTCATGCGCCTGCTCTACGCCAACTCGAGCGCGGCCAACGACGACAACCTCGAGGAGCTCGGCTTCTCGGAGTACGAGGACAAGCTGCTCTTCAAAATGCGCGCGTTCCCGACCGGACTTTGCATAATCGCGGGACCCACGGGTTCCGGAAAATCCACGACCCTCCAACGCAACATGATAAAGATGCTCAAAGAGAAAAACTACGAGCTGAATCTCATCACCGTCGAAGATCCTCCCGAATATCCCATTCCCGGCGCGCGGCAGCTTCCGGTCACCAACGCCACGACCGAGGAGGAGAAGGAGTCCGCGTTCACGCTCGCGCTCGGCGCGGCTCTGCGCTCCGACCCCGACGCGATGATGGTGGGCGAAGTCCGCACGCTTTCCGCGGCCGAGCTGGTGTTCAGAGCTGCGCTCTCCGGGCACAACGTCTGGACGACCCTCCACGCGAACAGCGCGCCCGCGGTCATAAACCGTCTATTAGACATGGGGGTCGACGCTTTCAAACTCAAGGACGCCGAGCTGGTGCGCGGGCTGCTCTCGCAGCGCCTTTTCAAGAGGCTCTGCCCGAAGTGCCGCGAGCCCATCAAGGATCACAAAGACCATCCGAGCTACGAGCGCCTGCTCTCGGCGCTCGGCGAATACGGCGTGGATCAGGGCTATCTCAAGGGCAAGGGCTGCGCGCACTGTGGCAAGAAGGGCACCGTCGGGCGCTTGGGTTGCTACGAGATAGTGATGACCGACCACACGTTCCTCGAGTTCCTCATAGACGGCAAGAAGGACGAGGCGATACTTTACTGGACGAACCAGCTCTCCGGCCGCATGCTGAAAGAGGACGCGATAGACAAGATGCTCCGCGGGCTCGTCGCGGTCGACGAGGTTGAGCGCTGGTGCGGCATGCTCGACGCCGACACGATTTATTAATCAGTTTTGAGATGGTGGCTATGGACAGACTCGAACTGTCACTGGAAGGATTTTAAGTCCTCTGTCTCTACCGATTGGACTACATAGCCATGATTTTACGCCAGCACGCGGGTCATCTTGTCGTACTTCGCCAGCCGCGAGAGCTTGGGGTCTTCGGAGCTTTTCAAGAGCTCGATAAGCGCGCCCTTCACCACGAACTTCACGCGCTTCACCGTCTCCATCCTGTTGCGGTGCGCGCCGCCCGAGGGCTCGGCGATGATGTTGTCTATGACGCCCAAGTGCATGAGGTCGTCGGCGGTCAACTTCAGCGCCTCTGCCGCGGCCTTCTTGTAGTTCTGCGATTTCCACAATATCGACGCGCAGCCCTCGGGCGAGATGACCGAATAGACCGAGTTTTCGAGCATGAAGATTTTGTTCGCGACCGCTATGGCTATCGCGCCGCCGCTGCCGCCTTCGCCTATCACCACCGCGATGCTCGGCACCGATAGGTCGAGGCATTCGCGTATGCTCTCGGCTATGGCCTGGCTCTGGCCGCGCTCCTCGGATTCCGTGCCGGGGTATGCGCCCGACGTGTCGACGAAGAACACCACCGGCAGCTTGAACTTGTCGGCGAGCTTCATCAAACGCACGGCTTTCCTGTAGCCCTCGGGTTTCGGCATGCCGAAGTTGTGGAGCAGGCGGTCCTCGGTGGCGCCGCCCTTTTCCTCGCCTATCGCCATGACTGGCATTCCCGCGATGTAGCCCATGCCGCCAATGATCGCTTGGTCGTCGAGGCTTTCGCGGTCGCCGCAGAGCTCGACGAAGTCGTCTACCATGCCAGCGATGTAGTCGAGCGTGTGCGGCCTTTCGGGGTGCCTTGCGACCTGCACGCGCTCCCAGGGCCCCAGCTCCTTGTATAGCGTTTCCAGTTCGGCGTCGCGCTTGGCAGTGAGCTTCTTCATCTTGAGCGTGATGTCGGCGGAGCTCTTCTTGCTGCTTTTGTCTTTGAGCTCGGCGAGCTTGTCGTCCAGCTTTTTGACGGAGTGTTCGAAATCCAGGTAGGTCGTAGTCATCTCACACCTTCTTATGCATTAGGATTTGGAGTATCAGCCCGAGGCGTTCGGCCAGGTTTTTGCGCGGAAGCACTATGTCCACGGCTCCGTGCTCCTTCAGAAATTCCGCGGTCTGGAAATCGTCGGGCAGCTTCTTCTTTACCGTCTGCTCTATCACGCGCCGCCCCGCGAAGCCTATCATCGCCCCTGTTTCCGCTATTTGCACGTCCCCGAGCATGGCGAAGCTCGCCGACACCCCGCCGTAGGTCGGATTGGTCAGCACGACTATGTAGGGCAGGCCCGCGTCCCTCACCATGTTGACCGCGATCGTCGTGCGCGCCATCTGCATAAGCGACACTATACCTTCCTGCATGCGCGCGCCGCCGCTGGCGGTCACGATTATCAGCGCGGCCTTACGTTTCACGGCCTCCTTCGCGGCGGCCAAAATCCCTTCACCCACGAACGAGCCCATGGAGCCGCCCATGAATGCGAAGTCCATGACCGCGACCACGGCGTTCTTGCCGCCTATCTTGCCCTCGGCCACTTCTAGCGCCTCTTCGCGGCACGAGGTTTCGCGCGCCTGCGCAAGCCTGTCCTTGTTCTTCTTCAGGTCCCTGAATTCCAGGGGGTCGGGCTTGACCTTTGGCAGAGCTACAGCTTTGTAGGCGCGGCCATCGAACAAGGACTTGAATCTCTCCTCGACGGGAAGCGCGAGGTGGAACCCACACTTCGGGCATACGTTGAGGTGCTGCTCCATCTCGGTCTTGTAGAGGAGCGCGTAGCACTTCGGGCACGGAACCCATAGGTTTTCGGGCACGTCCTTTATCTTCGAGAACAGGGTCTTGATCTTGGGACGCAAGACGTTGCTTATCCAGTTCAATTTATGTCTCCTTATTATTCTTTAAGAGGGCGCCGATCAATACGCCTATGAAAATCGCCGCGAACGCGAAGAGATACACGGGCATCTGGGCGACTACCCCGAACGGCCAGAGGTCTATCGCGACGGAACCCCTGTTGCTCGCCGCGAACACCGCGACAAATACGCAAGCGACCGCAAGGCAGGCTTTTTTGATCGAGCTAAGCATTTTTGTTCTGGTTGATTTTCTGGGATAAGCCCTTGCCGGCCTTGAACTTGACGCTTGTGCGGGCGGGCAGGACTATGCGCTTGCCCCCGCGTGGGCTGGCGGCGTTCTTGGCGGCGAGCTTCTTGGGCGAGAAAATCCCGAAGCCCCTGAGCTCGACGCGCGCGCCCTCGGCAAGCGACTTGCCGATGGTCTGGTTTATCATATCGACTATACGCTCGATGTCGCAGACCAAAAGCTCCCTTTTGACCTTGAATATCCTGCGGATGATGTCGCTTCGCGTCATTGTCGTTATCCTTACGCGATATTTAAGCAGGAAAAATGAGAAATATCAAGAGAAAAATGGCAAAATGCTTTCTTATAAATCCCGCGTATAGACTATGGCGGCGCCGCCTTCTACTGGGATTATTTCAAGCGAGCTGTCCTCGCGCGGCCGGACGACGAGGAGGCTGAAGCCTACCGCGAGCGCCGCGCCCACAAGCGCCTCGCTCTTCCGGTGCGCGTTCGCCCAGACGCGGCTGCACCCTGTGGCGGCGGCGAGGGAGTAAGGGATTAGCGCCTCTTTCCAGCCATAGCGCAGATGGAGGTAGGAGGCGGCGGAGAATACGCTTGCCGTGTGTCCGCTCGGGAACGAATACATCTTGCCATTGTCGCCGGGCTGCCATGTCGGCCTTCTGATTTTCGTGGTGTTTTTCAAGATCCAAACCGCCGTTTGGGATAATGCGGTAGTATAGGCGAGCTGGAGCGAGCCTTCCCAATCGGAATCGGCCGCGGAGCGGGTGAGAGCGTAGGCGGGCAGCGCCAAGTTCATCACATCGCCGAAAGTGCGAAAGCCGCCGTACCTTGCGGAGGGGGGGGGCAGCTTGAGAGTCATTAAAACCGACTGTGAAAACGGCGGCTATGGTTGCGACAGATATGAATATTTTCCTCATCGGAGGAAGTATATTTACTAATACACAGGAGTCAAGATTTTACTGCATAGTCGCTTGGACTTGGTTCTGCATGTCGAACACGCCGAGCATTATCCACGCTATCAGAACCGACACGACCACGAGCGCGATGGAGTTGAGGAGCGACGCCGTGCCTTGGATATTGTCCACGCTTTGGTCGAGATAATCCGTCGCCACGGAGTTCAGCGTTTCCTCGAAATTGTCGAGCTCGGAGTAGATCTCCAAATCCCCGATAAGCTCGGGCTCGGGGAAGCCGAACTTGCTCCGCTTCAAGGCCGTGCCGAGGTTGTCGCCGTTCTTCATATAGCCAAGGGTCTTGTCTATGCGCTCGCGCAGGTATGGGCTCGCGTTGGCGCGGAGCGACTGTAGAGCTTTCGCGATCGGTGTGCCGGACTCCACCAACGCGGCAAGGCTCATCAGCCAGCTTACGCCTGTGAACATCCTATAGAGCGACCAGGGCGGGAATCTGTCGAGCGTTATCCGGAGCTTGCCTGTCAAGTTCGCGAACGAGAGGTAAATCGCCAGCGCCGCGAGAGCCAGACCGATGGGTAGCGTCCACCAGTATGCGCGCGCGAATGCGCTTATCGCGACGAGGCCGGCGGCGCTTCCCGTCCACACCGTATCCTTGGCGAATTCCAACAGGGGCGGCACCATGTATATGCCGACCGCGACTATTATAAGGAGCGACAGGGCTATCATGAAAACCGGGTAGGTCAGCGCGCCGATAAGCGGCTTGATAATCCTGTTACTGCCCTCGGAAACCTTTATGACGTTGACGAGCGCTTTTTCCAGTTTCGATACGTCGCCGACGGAGAGCATGAGCTTTTCCCTCATCGGCGCCCAACCGTCTATCGCGCTCGAGAAGGGTAGGCCCTTTTCCAGCTCGCGGAGCCACCATGCTATCGCGACCGCCATGGGGCGGCGGGCGTTGTTGCCGTCGTCGGACTCGATGTTCCAAATCCTGTCGAGCGCGTCCATGAGGGTGAACTTGTTCCTCAGCAACGCCGCCAGCTTGTAATAGATTTTAAGCCTCGCGTCGTTGCTGTTCATTATCCAAAACCGGTCGAACTTCCGGGTCGTCATATCCGACGGGATATATTTAGTAAGCGCCATTTTCCCCTCTTTCCAATTGTATCATAATTTCGAAGCGGGGGCAAGGGGGAAATATGGCCTATATTCCTTCGTTTCGTCCATAATCCGCCGGGAGGGCAAAACTCCCCGAAATCCCGCAGAAATCAGCCATTTCGGGGGGGGGGGGGGCATAAAAACATTTTATCGCTTTTTTGGTTTTAATTAGCTTGCATGCGGAAAGTAAAAATGTTATAATTCCAAAGAGAAAGTGAGAGTTATGAAAGCGCCGGAAAGGTCATCCAGATTTTTTGCGCTAGTTCTGCTGATAGGGGCTGGCGTTTCGTTGTCTTCGGACGGACAGGCGCAGTCTCGCGGTCAGCAGCAAAACCAACAGAACAAATCGACCCAGCAGCAAGGCGCGCGGGCACGTTCGGCGACGGGCGCCAAGGCTCCGGCCAATCAACAGCGTGCGCGCTCGGCGACTGGAGGCTCCCCCAACGCGGGCACCGCGCAAAACCAACAGCGCGCTCGTTCGGCTACAGGCACGGCTGGGGTGGGAGCGGCGCAGAGTCAGCAACGTGCGCGCTCGGCGACCGGAGGCATGCCCGCGCAGGGCGCTGCCCGCGCCCGTTCGGCGACGCCCACGTCCGCGGCGCGTTCGGCGACCGGGGCGAAAAAGGCTCGTGCCGCGGCTCCTCGCACCACGGGGGCCAGTTCCCGCATTCAGCGCACGGCTTCGACCCGCAAGCGTACCGACAATGGCCGGGTGATTCCCAACGTGCAGGGCGCAGGCGTAGATTTCCAGTCCGCGGCGGACGCGGCGATCGATATGAGCTCGACCAAGTGCATAGACGCTTTCGTGAAATGCATAGACAGTCACATAGAGCCGACCATCGGCGACCTCGACTGGCTCGTGGGCGGAACCGACATAATTACCCGCTCCCCGATTCCGCCCGACGAGGCGTACCTCTCCATCATAGACACGGGCGAGCCGTTCAGGTGCGCGTTCTGGGACCCCCTGTCGCCCATGCTTAGAACCACCAGCCCTCTGCCGTCGTGCACGACCACCACCAGATTCGGCTTCGTCGGCGGTAACGACAGGTGCCACTGCGTCGGCGAGAACTGCTTCGACATGATGGACATGAACCAGCTCTACTCGGCTTACAACTTCTATTGCCAGATTTCGCGCAAGTATCGCAACAGCATAGGCCGTTGGGGCAACCAGTGCTCTGTGCGCGCCTCCGACGGCAGCAGGAGCTCGGTGTTCGCGTCGAAGTTCTCGATAGCCTACTACCGCGAAGTTTTGAACCGCGTCGATAACGGCGACCTCAAGATGATAAACATCGAGGACTCCGCCATGTTCCAGAACTTCATGAACTCGCAGAACTTCCAGAATGTCGACCGCTACACCATATCCAAGACGTCGAGGAACGAGATATTCTCCGCGCTCAACCTCGCCGAGGAGACCGAGTTGTTCTCGATAAACGTCGCCCCGCCAGCGGGCGTCGGCAACTTCATCTCCTCTTCCGCCTTCGGGCGCGCGTTCGAAGACTGCACTTCGACCCAGCCCCTCACCATCGACGACGAGAGCAATGCCGCCAAGCGCACCGAAAGGAACAAGGCTAGGGCGCAGTTCGGGGCTATGGGCTGTCCGGCTATGAGCGACAACCTCGCCCGATACTATCTGACTGGAATGTGGAAGAACATAGAGGCGCTCCAGTCGAAGGACGCGGCGGCCAGGGACGCCGTTCCCGAACAGCAGGGCATACAGACGGCGATTCAAGTCGCGGATAGCGGCGTAGGCAAAGAGGTGAAGACCTCGTTCCTCTCCGCGCGCGACAGCTGCCACATGTATGAGCTCGCGCTCCAATCCGTGCGCGATGTCCAGTTCGGCCTCTTCGACACCGAAATGCAGAACTTCATCGAGGACAGCATAGTGCAGATACTCGAGAACAAGCTGAAGGCCATGCGCAAGCTCGGAACCATCGTGGACGAGGTTAGGGACCTCAACGAGCAGATGCAGGACAACGCAGATAGGCGCCAGACGGAGCTGAACAAGCTAGAGGCCGACCAAAGGCAGCAGGACCAGGACTTCGAGGACGAGAAGCTCAGGATAGCCCAAGAAGCCGATGCGATGAGGGAAGACGCTGTCAACCGCACCAAGGCCGAACTTTCTACCAATTACGGCTCGAAGATGATCCAGAAGTGCGACAGCATGATGACCAAGATGTACGGCAATGCCTGCGGCAATATCGATGTATGCTTCGCCGCCAACGCCGTGAAGTATCCCTTCAACGACCTCCTCGCCGACAGCATGAAGCTGAAAGTCAAGATCAGCATGAGTGCCAACATAGTTGGCAGTACCGACGCGGCCTTCGCCTCCGCCAGCACTTCCGCCGCCGCTTCCGACAATCGCTATTACGAATTCGAATGCCGCGCCATAGACGGTTTCAGCGCGAGCAACCCTCAGGGCATGAAGACGTTCAGCGTGATACTCGGCGCGCTCGAGACAAGATTCCGCGATATGAACAATCCGGAAAAATTAAAGCCCGTTCTCTCGGCCTTGAAAGAGGCGGTCGCCGCCGCAGGCTTCGGAGAACTGAAAACGGATTAACTTGGAACAAAGGAGATAAAGATGAACACGAGAATGGCAAGAACACTTTTAATATCCCTCATGGCGGTGTCGCTGCCTTCGCACGCCATCAAGGCTCCGGGCTCCGGCCAGTCCGACGCCGGGAACGCGCGCGGAGATTCCCGCGACAACTCCTACGGCGAAAGGGGCGGGCGTGGATCGGCGGGACAGAATTACGGCTCTCGCGGCGGAGAACGCGGCAGCGCCAATCCGAGCGCCCGGGGCGCGGGCGGTAAGCGCGCCGCGACGCTCGGCGCGGTCGTGAACGTGCACAGCGGCCTCAACAAGGTCTATCACGAATATTGCGACAGGACGCCCGGCATAGTGACTAACGTGCTCGCGAAGACCGACGGCTACTGCGCTCCCGAAACCCTCCAGCCCAAGAGCAACGAGGAGATATTCGAGGCGTTAGAGGACACCTCCATAGCTCCTGTGGCGCCCCCGGAAGGTCAGGCGGAAGCGGAGGCTCGTTAAAGGCGGATTGATATGATAGCTAAGAGGTTGAAAGTGGAAAAACTTTTTATCAAATGGACGGGCTTCGCCGTGTTGGCGCTTAGCTTGTCCTTATCCACAGACTCCCTCGCACAGCAAAAGAAGTCTGCCGCGAACCAACAGCGCGCGCGTTCCGCCACCGGCTCGTCCAAGTCCGGCGCGGGCGCGTCGCGCGCCCGGTCGGCGACTGGAGGGACGCCCAACATCGGCGCGGCTAGAATGTCGGGCAGCCAGGGCGGCGGTTCGCAGGGGCAAACCCACAACCAAGGTTCGGCAGGCTCGAGTCCCGCCGCCAGTACGAGCACGAGGTCGAATCGCACCTCTCCGTCCAGGGGCACGGGCTCGACCGCGAGTACGGGCACGGAAACTCCCGCCGCCGGAACCGGAACCACGGCCGCAACCGGCACGGGCAGCTCGTACGGCGCGACCCAATGCCGCGCTTCCTACGTCGAGTGCATGGACGCCCAAGTCAAAGACATAGTCGGCAGGTACGGCTATCTCGACGAGGATCCGGCCATATTGGCCGCGGTAAAAGGGGATCAGCCCTTCCGTTGCCTCTTCTTCGACGTGGGATTCTCCAAACTTACCGAACAGATGAACGCCGTGAGGAAGTGCATGGAAACCGAAGAAAACGTCGTGCTCCGTAACTGCACCTTCGGTTCCTTCGACTCGCGCTGCAGTTTCGCGAACAATGCCAGTGCTAGGAAGTCCGCCGAGGCGAAGTGCCGCGGCAGGGACATAAACCACCTCTATTACTCCTACAACTATTACTGCGACCTCGAGACCTCGTCCGCAGGCAACGCGCTTGGCCGCACCACGAACCATTGCAGGCTCGCCGAGGAGCGCGTACCCGAGGGCTGCGAGGGAATCTTGGAGAAACAGAACCCCGTCGATGCCGGCGTAAGCCAAGCCGAGTGGGATAAATGCGTCCGCGGCTCGCTGTCGAATGTCTTCGCGACCCAGGATTCCATAGCCTATTACAGGGAGGCCAACAAGCGCTTTGACGAGAGCAGTCTCCGCATGGTGAACTTCACCCAGTCCAACCTCTACAAGGAAAAGATCGCGACGCTTGGGCTCGACGCCCTCAAGGCGTTCGACGTTTCGAGCCTCCTTCAAACCGAGACCAACTGCGAGAGCTACGAGTATCGAGATCACCTCGGCAACACGGTCTCCATCACCGAGGACAGGTGGTATGAGCTGACGTGGGCAAGCGGCACGATGACGGAAAGCAAAAAGATTTCCGCGCCGGCCGACAAGAAATGCGCCGACCACACGGGCAAAAAGCCTGAGAACGGCACCGGCACATCGTACGTCTGCCTGCCGAGGGAAGACATCACCAAAGTCCAGTATCGCTACAACGCGCAGTTTGGGGCCTGCCAGAAGTTCAGCAAGGTGCTAAACCGCTTCACACCTGTATCCACGCTTCCGGCCGCGCTCTCCAAGCCCACTGATTTCACATACGGCTACAGGGTGTTGGAAAGCAAGGATATAGACCTCGGAGAGAACTCGATCGACAAGATAAAAGAAACGGCGGTGAATTTCTTCCTGGCGAGGTTCCAGGAGAGGGGGATAAAATACACCGCGGACGAGATCAGGGGCACCATAGTAAGCCAGATGGATCTCTCGTCCTGCAAGAATCCCGGCAACAGCGCGACCGCCGCCGAGCTGGAGCTATACGTAAGGTGCATAGAGGATCAACTCGCCAACTACTGCGGCGGCTCGAGCTTCTTCGACCCGAACTCCCGCCAGTGCGCGACTTGCGAGCAGGGGGGCTGGAACTCCGTCATAAGGGCGTGCCAGAGCGGCATGGAACCCATGGTATCCCAGGCCGACGTCGATTTCGCCGAGGCCGAAGCCAGATTCCAGAGCGCGATAGCGGGCGGCGTCGATGGAAACCAGGCCAACAAGGCTAGGGCGCAGGATCTCCAGACCAAGTTCAACAACCTCAAGGCTCAGCGCAAGACCCAAGTCGATTTGATGGCCGGAATGGAGAACATGAACCTCAGGTTCGACTACTCGGTATTCTACGCCCCGGGATCGTTCTCGGATTCCAGTAGAATGGCGCCTAGGGACATCTACACCGACCTTGGTCTGCAGCGCACCAACGCGCTCTTCTCGATCAACGTCGTGCCGCCCATAGGCGCGGGCGAGTTGTTCCCGAACTACCTCTTCGGACGGGCGAGCGACTACTGCTTCGACGGCACGCGGCGCGGCAAAAACGCGGCCGAGATGAAGAAGTTCCAGCAGTTCAACAGGCACAAGACCATACTCGCGGGCTGCGGCGACCACCGCGACAACCTCGAGCGCTATTATCTGGCCTCCCTCTGGCCGAACGCGCAGGGCGTGCCTGTGGAGCAGACCTTCCTTTCGGCCAAGCGCAGTTGCGACATATACGAGCAGGCGCTCGTGTCGGTGCGCGACAGGTTCTTCGGCGAGTTCGACACCAAGATGAAGAACTACCTCGAAGACGCCGTGGCGCAGGTGCTCGCCAGCCACCTCAAGCAGGTGTCGAAGATAGCGACCATAGCCGAGAGCTTCCAGGAATGGGACCACCAGATGACCCAGAAGCAGATGGAGATAAAAACCAAGATGCGCGCGCGCCAAATAAACAAACTGCTTACCGAGGCGGAGCGCGCCAACGAGGCTTTGGCGGCGAAGATAAAGGCCGACAGGAAGGAAATGGAAGAACGCAAGAGGATTCTGGCTGTGCTCGAGAAGCAATACAAGACCGATCTTCTCGACATGTGTGGGCTTGCCGGCGGTAGCATGATGGAGAACGCCCAGTCGGGCAAAGTGGGGCGTACGGTCGGCATGCTCTCCGCGCTGTTCCTGCGCTTGCAAAAACCCGAGGATTACAAGAACCTGCCCCCGATCGACCAGCTGAAAATGTCCGCCGTAAGGCCCTCGGATACGGCGTTCGCCAGTTGCAAACAGGATGACATACCCGCGATAATGCAAGCCGACTGTGCCTTGGCGGCGTTGGGCGGGGACGATGTAAAGTATGTCGAGTACAAGAAGAGTTCTGACGGCAAAACGCTTACGGCTTCGAGCGATTCTGCAGGCTTCAATCCTCCGGAAGGCTATGTCGATTTCGTGTGCGCGGACTGGGGCGACGAGTTCCTGAAGCACCCCCGCATACAGTCCGGCCTTGCAAGGATGGTCGAAAAGAATAGCTCCACTGTGCTCCTCCATAATGCGCAGCATGGAGCCAATCAAAACCCCGAAGTAAAAGGCACGCTTATGATAGGCGTATATCAGGTGATCCTTGCCGGCGGCGGCGGTGGCTCTGCGGGCTGCAAATCCTCGGACAAGAATGCGTGCGGCGGTGGCGCGGGCGGATATGGCGGCGCCGAAAGCAATGTATATCTGGTGCTTGAGCCGACGAGTTTCACTCTTTCGGCCGGAGTCCCCGGTTCCGCAGGCTCAGCGGCCAACGGCGCCGGAACCGGCGGTGGCACGTCCAAGTTCACGCTTGCCGGACAAAGAAGTATTGAGGCGATCGGCGGCGGCGGCGGTTCCCGCGGCTCCGGCAACAATGCCGGAGTCGATGGCAAGTCCGGCGCGCAAAATGCCGAACTCCAAGCCTGTAGAGACGTCGGGTTTAGGCTTTGGGGAAAATTCTTCTTGAAAGTCGGCGTTTACGGCTACGGCTGTCCCGGCTGGCGGCAGACCGGCTGCGACTGGGGTTGTAGCGGCAGTGGTTGCAAGAGCTCATGCAGAGGCGCGTCCGGTCATGCTGGTACCACCGGTCTAGGCCAAGTCCGCGCATTCTAGCCCTACAGAACCGCTTGACATTTGAATTATTATAGGTATAATAATTATATGAAGATTGAGTTCGACGACGTCAAGATGATCAAGATAATGCGGAAACGCGGTCTTCATCTGGGAACTATGGCGCGTATGGTGCTTCAAGACGTAAATGCAAAAACTTATGAGGATAACCGACGCGATTATGGCGAGCAAAGATGGCGAATATATGGCAAGTGTCTCGGCGGCGTATTATGCGTATGCTCTACCGAACGCGGTGATGCCATACGGGTTATAACTATGTTCAATGTAAGCAAAAAAGAACAGGAGAAATATTATGACTGACAAATACAAGGAAAAATACGGCGTCTCCGAAAAAGAGCTGCGAGCCGAGATTGAACTTCTGCCGTTTGACGACAATCCTCCGACCGAAACCGATTTGAAATCCGGCAAGATGAAACTCGTCGCCGTCGGCATGCCGGCTTTCGAGGAATATCTCGCCAAGCGCGGAAGACCAAGAAAGGAAGTCCGCAAAGAAGTAATCAACATCGCCTTCGAGCCGAGCGACCTGAAACATCTGCGCGCCTCCGGCCGCGGGTGGCAGACAAGGCTCCGCGAGTATGTCGAGCGGGGCATATCCTCCGGCGCCCTATAGGAAGTGGTCTTGAAAAAAATATTCGGGCCCGAGTTTTGGCTCTTCACCTTAATCTATATAGTCCTTTTCGGCTGGGCTGCGGAAAGTTTCGGCGTGATAACCGACAGTGCGCCGATAAAGTATTCCACTATTTTCCTGATGTGCGCCTTCACGGGACTTGTGATAAACCTCGCAAGCCTTTTCGCCCGCCGCGTAGGTACGTATTGGCTCTCTTTCCCCGCCGCCCTCGTGATAGTGGAATGGACGCGCACCTCGATCCTCTACGAGTACTCGTTCGGATTTCTCGGCGCGGTCTGGATTTATCTACCGCTCGTCTTCATGCAAACCGCTTCCCTTGTCGGAGCGTACGGTTTGAGCTTCCTCACAGTTTTCCTGCCGCTCGCAATAGCCACAAAGCATTTCAAGACGGCCGCCGCCGTAGTCCTGTGCGTGCTCGGCTTCGGCGCATGGCGGCTATCTCTGCCCGAACGCCTTCTCGATTACAACATCCGCATAGTCAGCATCGACAAAGGCAAGGATGGCACGGAAGAAAAAATCCGCGCGTATGGAATACGCTCCATGTTCCCCGGTTGGGAAGAGGTGGATCTGTTCGTATGGCCGGAAACCCTTTTGGATTCCTCGTTGTCAAACCCCGGCCGCGAAATCTCGATAGTCAACAACGCCCGTTCCAGTCTTGTGTTCGGTTATGTCAACGAAAGGGACGGGAAGAAATACAATTCGTTCGCCGTGTTCCGGGGGCATGATTTGGACATAGCTTACGACAAGCTCCTGCTGGCAATCTATGGCGAGTATCTGCCTTGGTGGCTGCCTAATTCGGTGCTGGAGGATAGGGGGCGGCATTATATCACGCCCGGCGAAAGGCCGCGCTCCGCCGTAGAGCTTTCCGGCAAGCGCGCGTTCCCTTTCATATGCTTCGAGAGCATTTTCCCGGGGCTTCGGGTGCTTGACGACATAGACTTCATGCTCAATATCTCGAGCGATTATTGGCAATCGCCCAGGGGCAAGAGGCTGCATTACGGCCTGGTCAGGCTAGCCGCGATTTCCGAGGGCGTGCCAGTCGTGCGCTCCGCGGATCACGGAACTTCCGCGATAATATCGCCTTTCGGGCGCGAAATCGTTAGGCTCGACGGCGAGGGCATTCTCGATGGCCGCTTGCCCGCGCGAGTCTCGCGTACGTTATTCTCGCGCACCGGTAACTGGCTGGTGCTGCTTTCGTGCCTCGGGATTTTGATTATTGCAGCAGCGGGCTCCAGGCGGGGTCGGAAGCCTTAGTCGGGGTTGGGATTGTTTCCAACCCGAAGCCCGTTATGTCCACGCTCTTTATCACGATGTCCGCGTCGCCGTTCTTGTCGGGAACGCCTTCCTCGTAATATATTATCCTGCGGCCGTTGGGCGAGAAGGTCGGACTTTCGGCCGTGTGGCCGCTCGCCAATATCCGCTCGCCGGTGCCATCCTCGAACATGACGCCGACATAGAACTTGTTCCTAAGGATTTTCACGAAGGCCAGATAATCCCCGCGCGGCGACCACGCCACGTCGCCGTATTGCCCTTGCCCGAAACTGACGCGCTCCTGCTTGCGGCCGCCCCTGTCCATGATGTAGATTTGCGGGCTGCCGCTCCTGTCCGACACGAACGCTATTTTCTTGCCGTCGGGTGAGTAGCTTGGCGCGGTGTCTATTGCTATGCTCGAGGTGAGGCGAGACATCTTCTTATTCGATAGCTCCATCTCGTATATGTCGCTGGTGCCTTCCTTGGCTATGCTCATTATTAGATATTTGCCGTCGGGCGAGAATCTGGGCGCAAAACTCATGCCCGGGAAGTCGCCGATTAGCGTGTGCTCGCTGGTTTCCAAGTCGTATATATACACGCGTGGGGTTCCGCCGTGATAGCCCACATAGGTGATTTTTTGTGAGTTGGGCGAGAACGCGGGCGTGGTCACCGAGATGTTCCCGCTGGTTAAATACTTCAGGTTCGCGCCATCCTGGTCCATTATCGCGAGCCGCCGCGTGCGGTTGGTTTTCGGCCCCGTTTCCGCTATATAGACTATGCGCGTGTCGAAGTAGCCCTTGTCGCCGGTGAGCTTGCTATAGATAATGTCGCTGATTATGTGAGCTATGCGGCGGCGATTGCCCACGTCGGTCGAGAAGGTCTGCTCGACCAGCAGGCGCCGCGAGGGTATGTCGTAGAGTTTGATGGCGACCGTCAGGCTCTCTCCCGATACCTTGGTCTGTCCGTAAGCGAGCGCGCTCGCGTTGATCACGCTCCAGTTGTTGAAGTTCGGGGGCTTGTCGAACTGCTGCTCGCGGTCGATGAAAGAGTTCTTCGCGATCGGAGCGAATATGCCGCTTCTTTTCAAGTTGCTCCTGATTATGCCGCCGATTTCGTCGCCGTGCTTGCCCGCGAAGTCCATTATTGCTATGGGCAAGGGATCGACCTTGCCCGCGTCTATATCGATGAAAACCTCCGCGCGCGCGGGCAGCGCCAGCATGAAAGTCGCGAACATCGCGGCGATAAATTTCCCCATATCCCTACCTCATTACCAGATAGTTGCCCCTGCTCTCGACCCTGAATCCGGCCTTGCCGAGCGCGGCCGTCAGGGATTCCACGGAGTAGCGGTATTTTATTTCGAGCTGCACGCGGTCGAACTTCATTGCGGCGAGGCGGACGTCCTTGACATCGGCAATCGCCCCGAGCGTTTTCTCTTTCCTCAGCCACTCCTCGAACGATGAGAAATAGAGCACGGCCATGACGTTCTCCGCCCCGCCGCCAGTCGTCGCGGAGAGCTTCTGGAAGTCGGCTGCAAGGATAAGCGCCGAGCGGATAGTTTCCGCGAGGTCGGCCTTAGTGGTGAACGCCAGGCTTTGTCCGCCGGACTTGTCCGTGAGGCGCACGGAGTAGTTGCCCTCGCTTCCGGAAAGGTCGAGCACTGCCGCGCTGCCCGCGCTTGCGACAGCCAGATCGTCCTGGAGCTCGAGCACGGGTACCGCCTTGGCTCGCGCGAGCTCGGGCAGCGAGGCGGGCTTGAACTTGATATTCGGCACGGCGGTGGATGCTCGATCGGCTACCTCGGTCTCCGCGGTTTCGATATATTCCGGCGCGATGAACAGCAGCATAGGCGGCGGTTCGGACTCGAGCGGGGAGAAGCCCTGTTCCTTCAGCCATGAGAGCACCTGCGCTCTGTCGAACTGAACCGAAACGTCGGCGGAGTACGACTTCTCGCCCATGCGTTCGCCCTCTATCTTGAACTGGCGCGTGAACTTGTCGAGCTGGGCAGACGGCGGCATGGGCACTCCGGCCGCGGTTTTGGCGGGCAGCAGCCGGGACAGGACTACGGACATTGCCGAAGATTTGGCCTTGGCGAGAGCGGCGTTTTTCGCATCCGTCACGCTCGCCGCCTCGTGCATAGCGGGAACGCCCTTCACGAAATACATGTCCGCGGCATTCGCCGCGAGAGCGGGCATGACGAAAAACAACAACGCGAACGAGAATTTTCTCATGGGGATATTGTAGCCTATTTTTCGCGGATAATCAACACTTCTTGATTGACGAATTGGCGTCACGAGTCTACAATTTATATCCCATGAATTACGATTTCACGCATGTCAACTCCTCGCCGATTGAAAAGATTCGCGAGGCCGAGACCGAGATGGGCAACAGGGTATCGCTGCCCGACGGCTACACCCTTGGCAAGTATATAGGCCAGGGCAGTCTCGTGCATGTGAACGAGGTAAAGGACGCAGCCGGCAACACCTATGCGCTCAAGTCTCCCCTCAAGCCGAAAACCTGGAACGAATGGCCGATTTTAAGGACCGCAATCTTGGCCGACATCCTGCTTCGCGGCATAGAGGGCGAGTTTCGCGTGCCGCGCATAATCAAGGCCGGCGGGTACTATATAATAGAGGACAAGCTGGAGCTTGAAGAGGGCATATCGTCCTCCGAAGTAGAGAACCTTTCGGAGTCGAAGCGCGACACGCTCAGCCGGGGGATGGCGGAATTCATGCATGCGTTCAACTTTCCGAGCCCCGACAAGTTGCAGGCTGTCGCGGATTACCAGAAGGGCGAAATGTTCGACAGGGCAGGCGATCTGTCGGGCTTATGGGCCGAGCACTATCCGCGCGAGTTCGCGGATTTCCTGCAAAACGACAATAACGCTTCAAGTATGGTTTATCTGGACATAAAGCCCGCCAATTGGTTCATCGACGCAGACGGCAAGTTCGCATGTCCGGATCTGAACGCCCTCCGCCCCGGATATGTAGCGACGCAATTCAGGAAAATGCATTACCTCATGTACGACGAAGATTTCCTCAAAAAGCTCGCCGGACACTATATGGACATCCACAGGGAAAGAGTGTAAAAGCCGCTTGACCCGGTGCGCGAATCGGGCTAGAATTTCCCTTCACCATGCCGGAACCTTTTATCAAAATCCGCGGCGCGCGCGAGCACAACCTCAAGAACGTCGACATCGACATTCCGCGCGACAAGCTCGTCGTCATTACCGGAGTGTCGGGCAGCGGCAAGAGCTCGCTCGCCTTCGACACCATCTACGCCGAGGGGCAGCGCCGCTATGTCGAGAGCCTCTCCGCCTACGCGCGCCAGTTCCTCGACATGCAGAAAAAGCCCGATGTCGACAGCCTCTCCGGGCTCTCCCCCGCCATCTCGATAGAGCAGAAAACCACGAGCAAAAATCCGCGCTCGACAGTCGGCACCGTCACCGAAATCTACGACTATATGCGCCTCTTGTGGGCGCGTGTCGGCGTGCCGTACTCGCCCGAGACAGGGCTCCCTATCGAGAGCCAAACCGTTTCCTCGATGGTCGATAAAATCATGGAATCGAGAGAGGGCACTAAGCTATACATACTCGCGCCTGTCGTTCGCGGAAAGAAGGGCACGCATCGCGATACGTTCGACAGCCTCATGAAGCAGGGATTTCTCCGCGTGCGCGTGGACGGGGAATTCATGGACACCGAGGCCGCGCCCGACCTGCACAAGAACCGCAACCACTCCATCGAAGTCGTGGTCGATCGCGTGGTCGTAAAGCCCGGCATAGAAGACCGCCTCGCCAACTCGACCGAAACAGCGCTCAAGCTCGCGCACGGCATAATGATTGCCGAGAACGCCGACACCAAGGAACAGATAATCTTCAGCGAGAACTTCAGCTGCCCGGTTTCGGGCTTCTCCATCGAGGAGATAGAACCGCGCCTGTTCTCGTTCAACAATCCGGCTGGCGCGTGCAAGGAGTGCGGCGGCCTCGGCTTCGAGATAGAGTTCTCGCCCGCGCTCATAGTACCGGACGAGAGAAAGACTCTCCGCCGTGGTGCGATTGCCCCGTGGTCTAGGGACGGGCAGAGCATAACGCAGAACGAGTATCTCGTCGAGGCCGCGTGCCGCACGTTCGGCATATCCATGGATAAACCCTGGCGCGACCTCTCCGCCCGCGACAAGGACATAATCCTCCACGGCGGCGGCGACAAGGAAATGACGATACGCTGGGAGCGACTCTCCGTGAAAACGAAGTGGGAGGGCGTAATACCCAAACTCAACCGCCTCTGGCATGAAACCGAGTCGGAGTGGGCGCGGCAGGAGTACGAGAAATACCAGGAAAACGCGCCGTGCGAAGTCTGCCACGGCAAACGCCTGAACGAAAAGGCGCTCTGCATAAAAATCGACGGCAAGGACATAATCGACGCGACCCAGTTCAACATCGCCGAGGCGCTCGAGTGGTTCGGGACGCTTTCCAAAAAACTCTCGCCCAAGAACCGCGAGATCGCGAAAAGCATATTGAAAGAGATAATCGACAGACTCTCGTTCCTCTTGGACGTCGGCCTCAACTACCTCAACCTGTCGCGCGCGAGCGGTACCCTCTCGGGCGGCGAATCGCAGCGGATCCGCCTCGCCTCGCAAATCGGCACCGGTCTGACCGGAGTGCTCTACGTGCTCGACGAGCCCTCGATCGGCCTTCATTCGCGCGACAACGACAAGCTCATAGACACCCTTAAAAAACTCCGCGACCGCGGCAACAGCGTCATAGTGGTCGAGCACGACGAGGATATAATGAAAGCCTCGGATCACCTCATCGACATAGGCGAGGGCGCGGGAATCTACGGCGGCCGCCTTATTGCCGACGGCACTCCGAAAGAGGTCATGGCGAACAAGAAATCCTTGACCGCGAAGTATCTCTCGGGCGAATTATCCATCGCCGTGCCGTCGAAGCGCCGTGCGGGCACGGGCGAGAAGATAACCCTTTCGGGAGTCATCCATCACAATTTGAAGAACGTTGATATAGACATTCCGCTCGGCACGTTCACCTGCATAACCGGCGTATCGGGCAGCGGGAAATCTTCGCTGATACTCGACACGCTGTATCCGCTCGCCATGCGCGAACTCTTCGGCTCGTCGCTCCAGGCCGGTAAGCACAAGAGTATATCCGGCCTCGAGAACATAGATAAAGTAATCGACATAGACCAATCGCCTATAGGCCGCACTCCCCGGAGCAATCCTGCGACCTACACGGGCGTGTTCGACCTAATCCGCGACTGGTTCGCGAAGCTGCCCAGCGCGAGGGAGCGCGGCTATGGCCCCGGGCGGTTCAGCTTCAACGTGCACGGCGGCCGGTGCGAGGCGTGCGGCGGCGACGGCCAGATAAAAATCGAGATGCACTTCCTCGCCGACGTATATGTCGAGTGCGACGTATGCCGCGGCAAGCGTTACAACCGCGAAACGCTCGCGGTCGAGTACAAGGGCAAGAACATCGCCGATGTGCTCGACATGAGCGTGGACGAGGCGATACTCTTCTTCGAGAACGTGCCGCAGATAAAAAACAAGCTCCTCACGCTGGCTCACGTCGGCCTCGGCTACATACATCTCGGCCAGAGCGCGGTCACCCTCTCCGGCGGCGAGGCGCAGCGGATAAAACTCTCCAAGGAATTATCGAAGCGTGCGACAGGACGGACGCTATACATACTCGACGAACCCACCACGGGCCTGCACTTCCACGACGTGAAGAAACTCCTCGAAGTGCTTCATCGCCTCGTGGAACAGGGTAACACCGTGGTCGTCATAGAGCACAACATGGAGATTATCAAGACCGCCGATTATATTGTGGATTTAGGGCCTGAGGGCGGCGACGGCGGCGGGCGCATCATAGCTCGCGGCACGCCCGAGCAGGTCGCGCGCGCGCCTGGCACCTATACGGGGAAATACTTGAAAAGGTATCTTAAGAAGTAATATAATCCCACCATAACCCGGAGGATACATTATGAAGAAAAAATTTGAAGGCTTGCCCCTTCTGGAAGATCTGAAAAAAAGAACCTACACTAGGGAAGAAGTAGCCGAATTTATGCGCCGAAATATAGATATTCCTCCATCGAAAAATCCGAAAGTAGTACCGATTAAGGGAGAGAAGATAAATCATGACGCTTCGTGGCTGCTGGAGCATGACTCCGGGGAGATGGGTCGAGTCACTGAAATCAGCAGCGAGGACGTGTTTTTTGTGTCTACCGACGGACGCTACAGGGTGGCGCTGTCTCATGTGTATAGCACTGCGCCCAGGATTTACAAGATCGTGGAAGTGTCGCATTTGCTGACGGATGAGGAGCGCGAGAAGATAAAGGTGCTCGTGGAAGAGAAGCGCGAAACCAACTGGAAATAGCTTTAAGCTAAATCTTCGCCTCTGTGAAGAGCTCGTGCTTGCGGGTTTTCTTGTCGTACTTCTTGAACGAGAGCTTTTCCGCGGTGTTCGGAGATTTCGGGTTGCGATAGGTCGTGTAGAAAGTGCCCGTGTCGGGATTGCGGAGCTTCACGAGGATTTTTGCGGTTTTCTTGGCCATCATGCACCTGCCTTTTTGCTGCTTGCGGCTTGGATTTTAGCCTTCAAGGCGCGCGCTTCGGGCGTGAGTTTCGAGCTGCCCTTGGAGAGAAGATAGGCGTCTATGCCGCCCTTTTTCTCGACCGACTTGGCGCCTCTCGCGCACACTTTCATGCCGACGCTCCTTTTCAGCGTGTCGGAGAAGAATGAGACTTCCTGCAGGTTCGGCAAGAACCGGCGCTTGGTTTTTATCTCTGAGTGGGAGACGTTGTGGCCGCTCTGGGCTTTCTTCCCGCTTATTTCACAAATTCTAGACATTTCAATACCTTATGTTAAGTGGCGGGATTTTATACCAAACCTTACGCAAAGTCAAGGGCAAAGACGTTATCCTTGACACCCCTGCCATAAAGGGATAGAATCCTCTCAAATATTAAGGCGAAAGGAATACCTTTTGTATAAAAACCTATATCGGCTCCTGACGTGGGCTGCCGCGCCGCTGGTGCCGTTTATCTTGGCCCGGCGCCGCTTGAAGGGCAAGGAAACCTCCGAGCTCAAACGCATAAAGGAACGCTTCGGCTTTGCCTCGATTCCCCGTCCCGAGGGTAGGATTTTTTGGTTCAATGCCGCGTCCGTGGGCGAGAGCAACTCCATCATGCCCGTAGTTGGGCAAATCCTGGAACGCTATCCCGACGCGCACGCGCTTATCACGACCACGACCCTGAACGGCGCCCTCAACATGGAGAAAAAGCTCGCGGGATTACGCGCGTTCCACCAATTCCTGCCGGTCGATCGCGGCGCGTATGCCCGGCGGTTCCTCGACTATTGGAAGCCGTCCGTGGGCTTTTTCGTCGATAGCGACTTCTGGCCGAACCTCATCATGAAGGCCAAGCGGCGCAGCATTCCCCTCATACTCCTTAACGGTCGCCTGTCGGCGAAGTCGCACGCGCGATGGATGAAGCTCCGTTCGTTCGCGCGCGAGCTGATGAGTGCGTTCATATATTCGTTCGCTAAGTCCGACGACAACCTAAAGCGCCTTTCAGACATGGGGCTCTCGCCCGTGAACGTTGGCGACCTCAAATACGGCGTCGCGCCTTTGCCCGCCGACCCTAAGAAGCTCGCGGAGTTCAAGAAGATGGCGGGCGCGCGCCACGTATGGGTCGCGGCCAGCACGCACGAGGGCGAGGAGGAGCTGCTCTCTGCGTCGCACCGCATAGTCAAGCTCGCGTTCCCCGACGCGCTCATGGTGATAGCCCCGCGCAATCCCGCCCGCGGGCCCGCGATTGCTAAAATGCTGAAAACCCGCAAGCAGAAAGTCGCCCTTCGTTCAAAAGGCGAGAAGATTACGAAAACCATCGACGTCTATATCGCCGACACCTTGGGCGAGTTGGGGGTTTTCTATCGCGTGGCGCCCATCGCGTTCGTCGGCAACTCGCTCTTCGAGAAGAACCTCTCCGGGCACAACGGTATCGAACCGGCGCAGCTCGGTGCGGCGGTGCTCTCCGGCAAGTATCACAACGATGTGGCCGAGACGTACGAGCTCCTCAAGAAGGACAACGCGGTCATCATAGTCGACAACGAGAACGACCTCGGCAACCGCGTGTCCGAGCTTTTCGCCAACCCGGAAATGCTCTCGGGCTTCCGCGGGCGCGCGAAAGCCGCCGCCGAGCGAGAAACCTCCGTGCTGGATAGGGTCATGGAGCGGCTCGAACCGGTTTTGGACAGCGTGAAATAACCGAGTTTAACAACAAAAGGAGAAGAAAATGGACGAACTTAAAAAACTTCTGGGACACAAAAACGCACCCTTGTATATGATACTGGCGGTCGTGTCCGTGTGGTTTCTGGTATGGATTGCGGTGATGCCGGGCCATAAAAAACCCGACGCCCCACGCCATTGCTGCCCCTGCACGCAGAAGGACAAGCACTACCCGCAAAGGGCCGTGGCGACTGTGGAAGAGGGCGACGAAGCCTTCGTCGAGAAACCGGCGAAACCTTCCAAACCCAGGAAATCCAAGAAAGCCAGGAGCGAGTAGTCCGCTACTCCGGTAGCACCTTCATATCGGGCGGGACGCGGTGAAGCTGCTTCAAGGCCTCGGTTTCGAGTTGGTCCAGCGGCACTTCGGCGGCTTTCCACAGGGCGACTTTCTTCGCCAGCAAGTCGCGTTTTTCCTCGAGGGCCTCCACCTTCCCGGAGAGCGTCCGCTCCATGCTTGCGCGGCTTAGATAAGTCCAGAAATCGTATTTGCCCCACACTATGGCGACGGAATACCTTAGCACTATGAATAAGCAGAAGAACAGCGCGAGATAGCGAACGAGCTTGAAGAGCATTACATCGGCACGTCGAGCCCGGCGGGCAGTTCCAGGCCGTTCGTGGCCTCTTCCATGGTGACGGTCGAGACTTCCTCGGCCTTCTCCTTGCCGTTGTTGAACGCGGCCACGAGCAGGTCTTCGAGCTCGGATTTATTGACAAGGGCCGACGGGTCTATCTCGACATTTAGAACTTTCTTGAGGCAGGTCATGCGGACTTTCACGAGGCCGCCGCCCGCGGTTCCCTCGACGGTTATCTTTCCAAGCTCGTCCTGGGCCAGGCGCACCTTGTTCTGCATGTCCTGCGCTTGCCGCACGAGTTCTTCGATATTCACCATTATAAAAACTCCTTTTGTTTTTCTGGGGTATTCTAATCCGCCGCCGCGCCGGTTGCAACTAGTTTTTTGGCGCCCTCTACTCGTCCGAGAAGAGCCTGTGGAAGTCTATCTGCATGCCGCCGTTCTTCTTCGCGCGCGCCACGGAATCCAGAGCCGCCGCCATAAGCTCCTCGGCCGTGTCGCCGGAAACCGGGTAGGCCGCGACGCCCATCGAGATGGGCACGGTTTCTATCTTGTCGTGCAGCGCGTTCGGCGCCGAGAGGGTTTCCATGACGTCCTGCAGCTTCGAGGCGAGCTCCTCCTGGTCGTAGGAATCCTCGACTATGAACGCAAACTTGTCGGCGTCGAGATGGCAGATGGCCTCGTTCGCACCGAGGATTTCCTTCAATATGTTCGCTATGTTGACTATCACCGTGTCGGAGTTGATATAGTCGTACTGCTCGACTATATGCCTGAAGCGGTCTATGTCGAGCACCACGACCGAGAGCGTTGACATGCGCTTTTCGGTATGGGCGAGGAGGTAGCGCAGGCGCGAGTTGAACGCCGACTTTTTCATAAGTTTCGTGAGCGGATCCCGTCCGGCGTCGAAGCCCTCTCCCTCGAACGCGACGGAGCATATGCCGCCGTAGTGGTGCACGCCGCGCGCGCCGTCCAGGGTCGAGAAGTGCAGGTTTACGGGCAGTATGCTGCCGTCCGGCCTTCTCGCGTAGGACATGCCGATCCAGCGCCCGTTCGCGACCAGCTCGGCTATGAATTTCTTATAGGAATTCCTGTCGGCGTTGCCGGCGAAGAGGAATCCGGGGAGCTTGCCGACGAACTCGGCGTTCCTGGCGTATCCCAAAAGTTTTGGGAACATGGGGTTCACGGCCTCTATGCGTCCGACGGAATCCATTATAATCACGCCTGCTGAAATTGCGTTTTCAAACAGGAGCCTCCCTAGAGACCCCAGCTCGGCTGGTGTCAGGGAAAGCCTTGTCCCGGTCTTTGGCATAAATCCCCCCTTGCGTTTTTATTCCCTTTTCCCTAATATATCATCTACATATTATCAGGTCAAGGAAAATGCGGTTTTTGCTTATGGATACGGTGTCGGCGTCGCCCTCGGTCGCGCTGCTCGACGGCAAGGATTTGCGGGTGCGTCCGCTAGGGCAGGGGCGCGGGCAGAGCGCCGAGGTGTTTCCCGCGCTTGAGGAGTTGCTCGGCGAGCGGAGGCTCGAGGGGCTCGGATTGGCGATAGCACTCTCGGGGCCCGGCTCGTTTACAGGCATCAGGTTAGGGTTGTCGATTATGCGGGGGTTCAGGCTGGCCGGAGTCAAGACCGCGGCGATTTCCCATTTCGAGGCGGCGAGGATTTCGCTCGGCCTCGGGCCCGGCGCGCGCGTGGCGCTGCCTGCCGGAACGCTCGATTCTTTCGTCGGCGATGAAAATGGAGAGCGCGTGGAGGAGACCCGGTCTTCCCCGGTCGCGCTCGACTACGGCAAAATCCTCGAGCTGGCGGCGGCCTCGCCCGAGGCTTTCGCGGCCTCGCACGCCTCGCTCGAGCCCATATACGTCAAGCCGCATTATGCGGAGAAACCCAAATAAAATACCCCGAAAAAATTACTTGACAAACTGAATCTTTTGTCATAGAATCGTCTCGACAACTTGAAAAGAAACAGGAGTTTGTTATGAAAAAGTTCGCCCTCATACTCGCCGCCGCGCTTTGCGTAGGCTCCACTTCCGCGATGGCGGAATACGCAAGCCACAAGGCCGAAGAGGACTTCGCCCCCTACATCGGCGTGAGTCTCGGCGTGAACAATGTCCAGTATTCGTACATGTCCGACGACGCCGACTACAACGCCGGCCTCGGACACCGCTTCTTCAGCGGCGAGGCTGCGATAGGTATCAAGAACAAGGAAATCGGGTTCGAGCTCTTCTACAAACTCTCCACCAACGAGTCCCGCGAGGGTCGCGTCGGGATTGAAATAGACGACGGCATGACCGTGGGCTATCTGATCCCCCAGTCCACGAACAAGTTCCAGTGGGAAGGTATTGGTGCCAACGTCGTATACGCCATACCTATGCGTCGCAACGCGGCCATAGAAATCACCCTCGGCATGGGCTTCTATAGCGGCGACATAGACGTCGTAGTCCATGACGATCCCGAGACTGTGTTCGTGAACGAGAGCGACTTCAGCCCCATGTACGAGCATTGGAACAGCACCATGGGCCTCTCCGTCGGCCTCGGCTTTACCAAACGCATTTCCGGCGGGATCGACTTCCGCGGCGGGTATAAATACACGCTGTTCAAGGGCGATTTCCTGATGGACTTCGATCGCCAGCTCTACGCGGGCGTGAGATACGTGTTCGAGTAAAGAACGAAAATCAGGCCGGGTTTTTAACCCGGCCTTTTATTACGTTTGCTTTTTCCAGATAATCGGCATAGAATACAATCTATGAAAAAGGGAAACTGGATCGAGGAATTCCTCGATAATACGGAACACCGCGTCCTCATGACCAAGGAGCCGAAGTACGAGCTCGGCGAAGAGGAAATATACCAGTTCTCCCTAGTGAAGAAAAGGATTGCGAACGCGCAGGCGTATAGCCGGCACGCATTCGCGGACGTCAAACTCGGAGTGAACATGGGCTCGGCGCAAGGCTTCAGCTATCGGAATTCAGGACCCAAGGAAACGTTCGACGAAGCGGCGTGGCTGTTCCGATATCTGAACAAATGGCAGGGTGGAATCAAGGGGCTCAACTTCAAGGCCGCGATACTTGCCTCCCGCAACGGAAGCGGCATGAAGGAATGGGGCAACACCGTGAACCACAACACGCGCGAGATAGTCATGCAGCTTGAAAAAATCGCGCTCGCCTTCGCCTTAGAGCCCGGCCTTACGACCATGAATATTATCCTCAACAAGGTATCGCACAATCTCTTCGTGGAGCTTATCGCATGCAAGGAAGAGGCGGTGAGGCATGTGCATGGCAACGCCTGCGTCTGCGCCCCGAAAATGGCGGAATTTACGGAGAGCATGCAGAGGCTTTTCGATTTCATACGCGACGGCAAATCGGAGATTCCCTACACGGGCGCAGGCGGGCTCTCCGTCATGCTTTGCGGCACGCTCCTTACCGACGGGCGGGAGAGGAATATGGCGCGTCAACTCGCTCCGGCCGAGTCCGTCCGGTTCAGGGACGGGCAGAGGTGAAAGTCACAGAGAGTATTATCTCACATTCAACCACTGGTCGCGCAGTCCGCTGATCAGCGGGTTACCTTTTCCGGCGAGCAGCTCGTAGCAAGACAGATACTTGTCCTGGGTTCTATACTCAATCTCTTCCGGCAGTTCGGGCGCGGGGCCCTTCTTCTTGTCCCATTTCCCTTTCTCTGCTTCGGCCGTCAGATAATTGCGGACGAACTGCTTGTCGAACGAATCCGGATCTACGCCTTCCTTGAACGCGACTTCGTAGTTTGCCATGCCCCAATAGCGGGAAGAGTCCGGCGTCAGGATTTCGTCGGCCACTATCACATTTCCTTCGCTATCCAGGCCGATCTCGAACTTGGTGTCCGCTAGGATAATGCCTTTATACGCGGCTATGTCGCGCGCCTTGGAGAACATATTCAAGGAGTATTCCTTGCATTTCTCATAGACCTGCTTGCTATAGCCCAAATCGAACAGGATTTTCTCCGCCTGTTCGCAGGTGATATTCTCATCATGCAATCCCTGCTCGGCCTTGGTGGACGGAGTCAGGATAGGCTCGGGCAGGCGCTCGGATCTCTTGAGGTTCGCGGGGAGCTTATGCCCTCCGACGCTTCCGGTTTTCTGGTAATCCGCCCAGCCGGTGCCCGTGATATTGCCGCGGACAATCCATTCTATCGGCAGGATTTTAAGTTCTTTGACTATGACCGTGCGGCCGCGCAGGGAATCTGCCTCCGGCTTCAGTTCGGGAACTTTTTCGAAATCCGCGTCCGTGTCGAGCTTCTCCAATAGATGGTTCGGCGCTATGCCTGCCAACTGCCCCGTCCACCAGTTCGACAACTGGGTAAGTATTATGCCTTTTCCGGGAATGCCTGTCGGAAGGATATAGTCGAATGCGGAAATCCTATCAGAGGCCACGATTGCCAGACGTTCGCCCGGGATTTTCATCGTGTCGCGGACTTTGCCGTTGTAGATGTACTGATACTTGGTTGCCGGAGGGGTTGTTTGCGCTTTCATACGAGTGGCCTTTCTGTTTTAATAAGCCCCCCCATACCTATTTTCTAATATAATATTCCGGAAAATGCAAGAGGATTTTGGTGGTGTGGTATTTTATTGCCTAATTCCTCATATAACAATATATCACATAGCATTATAAGGTTCCATAGCGGTCAATGCAAAATAATTGTTCGGATTTTCTCGTAATACAATTTTATAGTATTTTGTAGCCTCAGTTTTATTCCCTAGCTGTCCATAGCACCAACCTATATTGCATAAAGTATTTTCCCGTAACGAGAAAGCGGCATGGTCCAACAGTATTATTGTGCGTAGCCTGTCCACAATGCCGTGCCTATCAAGATATGAAAGATTTTTCTGGAATTCCTCTATCGCTGCCAGATAATCGTTGTTTTGTATAAAACTGGAACCTCGGACGAAATGGGCTTGGAATATACGGAAAAGCATTAATGATAGATATGGCCTAAGAATCACTACGCCCCAGAGGATAACGAAAGGATGTCGCCAAGGATGCCGTATGGAATACTTGGGGAAAATCAATAACGCTATGCAGAATAATGCGATAAAAACTGCATTATATCGCCATACAGAATTCGCATATGCGCATGGAACTTTATGTTTTTTCATATATTCCTATCAAAACGACTACTTTTTTATGGTTACAAGATAGCACACTTTACCGATTTTTTCAATACCATTGACTCGGCGAAAATGGCCACTATATAGAAATCTCGGGAACACGCCCTAAATAGCCTTTTTTGCCCATATACCAGAGTCACTACCCCTCAGGCTCCCGCAGATAGCGGGAGTTTTCGAGTATAGATGGTGTTACATGAAATACTGGTGGGGGCGGAGGGACTTGAACCCTCACTGTTTCCAACCGAATTTTGAGTCCGGCGCGTCTACCAATTCCACCACGCCCCCATGTTTCAACGCCGCCAAGCATAACCCTCCCTTGGCAAAACCGCAAGCGAAATTCTCCTTGACAATAATAGACAAACAATATATCATTCGTCTATAATGAATGTCCATAACTTTTCGTCGGTAACTTATATCCGCAACGGGGTAATCAACGAGCACATGAGGGCGGCGGGGGAGTTGATGGCTCCGCTTTATGTCGAGTACGTTCGCTGGCTCAAGGATAAGCAGGATCACCTTGGCTGGCCGGTCAAAATCGCGCTCAGGGACGGGGAACCGATTTACGCGGTCGCCAAGCAGATGGCCGCGCTCGATTCCGGCAACTTCTCCGCATGCAACGACTGGGAGCCGGTCTGGCTAAACCGTTATCTCGTCTATCGCCTTATTAAATACAAGAACCGGCATATGGGGTATTACGAGGAAGAGAGCGAGTCATTCTACAACCTTCACCAAAATATCATGAAGCATTGGTACATACCCAAGCATGGCCTGGACAAGACCTTCATCTTCGCCGACACCGGCATACAGGGCCGCATGTCGAAGGGCCTGAACGATCTCGGGTACGCGAACTCTCCGCAATTCATGCTCTCGTGTTCGGAAGAGGGCGAGCTCAAAACCGGGTACAAGATGGACAGCTTCGGCAACCAGCTGGACCGCGTCCTCTCAAAGATGAAGGAAAAGAGCGACAACGAACTGCTAAAGCGCTTCAGGGTAGGCCACCTCATATATATACTCGACAGCGTGCCGAAAGAAACGTCCACCGCCATACGTTTCGTAAACCGCAAGAAAGATGATATATATGCGGGCACGTGGCCGAAGGGAAAGCAGGAGCAGATATTCCGGAAAGACTTCTACTCCGGTCTCAGGAGTGGGGTCGCGAAATACATGGAGAATACGCCGCAGGAGCGCAGGTTCGAGAAGCTGATTGCCGGCCTGACGTTTTCCCTCGCGTACATCAACAGCGTGTTCGCGGGGAACCTGTCGGACGAATCCCTGAACGGCATATATAAGTTCCGGGACGATGGCAGGCTGATGAGCGGGGAGGAACTATCCATCGCCAGAAGGCGCCTGCTCGATTATTACGGCAAGCTATACGAGTAAAAACTTCTTAATTCTCTTTTCCAAATCGCCCAAGCCTATGTGGTCGCGTATGTATTGCTGGCCGCCTACGATATGGCTGAACTTGTCGGGTATCGCGAGCGGGAGGAACTTTGCGCCCATGCCGCTACGTGCGATTACGTCGGAAGTCGCGGAGGCGAGGCCGCCGATTATGTTGTGCTCCTCGAGCGTGATTATGGGCGTGCCCGCGTGGACGAGTTTCAAGACCGCCGTCTCGTCGAACGGCTTTAGCGTGTGTGCGGAAAAGAGATTCCATCCGTTCGTGCGCGCGATTTTTTCCGCGGCCTCGAGCATGCCGCCTATCGCGATTAGCGCGTAGCCCTTGCCCTTTACCACCTGCGCGAACTTGCCGAGCTCTATCTTGTAGCCGTAGTCCGGCTCGCCGCGATTGCCCAGGCGGATATACATGGGGCCCTTGAGTTTCACGCTGATTTCAGCCACGGCTTCCGCCTCGTTTATACAGCCTGGCGCCATTACAGTCATGTTAGGGAGAGCCCTCATTACGGCCAAATCCTCGGTCGAATGGTGCGTTGCGCCGAGCGAGCCGTAGGCCAGACCTCCGCCAACTCCGACCAGACGAACCGGCAGATTTTGGTATGCTACGTCCACGCGCACCTGCTCGAACGGCCTTGCGTAGACGAACGGGGCGATGGAATACACGTAGGGAATTTTGCCGCCCGCCGCGAGTCCAGCGGCCATGCCTACAGCGTTCTGCTCGGCGATACCGGCGTTGATAAACCGCTCGGGGAAGGCTTTGGCGAACGGCTCCAAGACCCCGTATCCTAGGTCTGGCGTGATGAGCCATATGCGCTTATCCTTTTTCGCGGCCTCGACAAGTTTGGCGATGAATTCGACTCTCATGCACCCAGCTCCTTCAATGCGGCCTCGAGTTGCTTGTCGTCGAGCCGGAGCGAGTGCCACTCGAACTTGTTCTCCATGAACTTGACGCCCTTGCCCTTGATGGTCTTCGCGATAATCGCGCGCGGTTTCGCGCCCTGCTTCTTCAACGCCTTTTCTAGCGCGGCATGGCTGTGCCCGTCCACGATCTCGGTATCGAAGCCGAAGTTCGGAAGGGTTTTCGCGAAGTGCTCGTTGCTTATAATATCCTTCGTCGCGCCCATGAGCTGCAGGCCGTTGTCGTCGATGATGAGGCAGAGGTTTTTTATCCTCTTCGCGCCCGCGAACATTATTGCCTCCCAATTGCTGCCCTCGTTCATCTCGCCGTCGCCCACTATAACAAACACGCGGCGCTTGGGTTCCGCCAGCGCCATACCTACCCCTATCGGCAGCCCATGTCCCAGCGCGCCGGCTGTCGCGTCTATGGCGGGCGAAACTCCGCTATCCAAATGGCCGGGCAGCAAGCCGCCGTCCACGTAATACTTTTCAAGCCACGCTTTGGGGATAAGCCCCCGCTCCGCCAACGTCGCGTAGAGCGCCGCGCTCGCGTGCCCCTTCGAGAGTATCACCTTGTCGCGCGCGAGCGAGTTCAGATTCTTCGGCGTGATGTTCGCGACCTTGCCATATAGCACCCAAAGTATATCCGCGACGGAAAGCGCTCCGCCTATATGCTGCGCCTTGGCCCGTGCCGCCATGAGCACTATATTGCGGCGGATATTTGCGATAGGACTATTCATTCCTAATATGATACCAGATTCTAAACCCTCTTGCAAGCGTTCGGTTTTTGTGGTATAATACCGCCTAGTCAAATTCAAAAGAGGGGACTGCTATGGACCACAACAACGACAACGGCTTTTTCGAGGACAGGCGCGACGAGATCCTCGACGTGCGCGAAGAGCGGTCCGAATACGACCGGAACATGGGGCTTTCCGCGGGCGGCAACAGCTACGGCGACGGCGGCCGTAAGAGCGGCTCGCTCGTTTCGATACTGGTCGCGATAGGCGTCGGCATAGTCGTGGCCGCGGTCGTGGTCGCCCTCGTGTCGCCCAAGAAAAAATCCCGCCGCAACATCGCCGACATAGTGTCCGAGCGCGGCCCCGGCGAAGTCGATGAGATGAAACAGTTCGTAGAAAATAAGGGCATAGTCGAATCGGCCGCGCCCGCGCAACCCGAAGCCCCCGCCGAAATGCGCATACGCGACCGCGCCCAGCGCGACACCGCCGCGAACTCCCGCGCCGCCGCAGCGCGCCGCGGCGCCGCTCCGGCTCCGGCCGCCCAGAAACCCGCCGGCCGCCAGGTCGTTCCTTCCGAGCTCAGGCTTGTCGAAAGGCCGTCCGACATACAAGGCGAAGTAGTGGTGGAACGCGACAACTCCCCCGCTCCGATAAAGACCGCTTCCGCTCCTGCTCCCTCCGGCGGCGCATGGACGGTGCAGCTCGCTTCCGGCGACGACGCCAAGAAGGTCGAGGCCGAGTGGGGCAAGCTCTCCGCACGCCACGGCGCGCTCCTCTCCGGCGCAACCCACAAGGTAATTCCGGCGGAAGTGAATGGGCGCCAGGTCTATCGCCTGCGCGTGGTCGGCTTCGGCTCGTTCGCCGAGGCGGACGCCCTGTGCTCGAAACTTAAATCCGCGGGCGCCGCCTGCTACGCCACAAGATAGGAGCTTGCCATGATAGGAAAAGGCGAAATCATCGTAATAATCCTCGTGCTGCTCGTGATATTCGGCGCGAGCCGCTTCCCCGGCATAATGAAGAGCTTTGCCGAGGGCATAAACGAATTCAAGAAGGGAATAAAGGGCGGCGGCAAGAAAACCTCCGCGCCTCCGGCCAAGAAATCCGCCCCCAAGAAGCCCAAGAAATAGCGTTGCCGCTTGGCAATTTTTGTGATATAATCCCCGTATGGAGCAGCATTTGACATATGCCGAGAGGTTCAGGTATGCCTTGCATGCCGTCGCATGGAAGCTCGCGGGAGCGGGGTGTTTCGTGCTCGCGTTCGCGCTGCTTGTCGCGCTCGCGTCGTATTCGTGTACCGACGACGCGATAGGCGTTGCTTCGAATTTTCCGACCTTCAACTGGCTCGGCAAGGCGGGCGCGTGGATTGCCTCTCTGTTGGTCGGCACGTTCGGTCTCGTTTCGCTTCTCGCGATATGGCTTCCGGTCGCGTTCGGCATTTCGATTGTCGCGCCGCGCTTCCTCCGCCGGAGTTTTGCGGAGCTTGTGAGCTTCACGACCATTGGCGCGCTCCTTCTGCTTCTGCCCCTTTCCAACGCGGGCTTGGGCGGCAATCTCGGCGAAGCCTTCTCGCTCGCCATCTACGAGTCGCCCTGGTGGGCACAGTCCGTAGCGTCGCTTGCGGGCCTTCTGGCCGGAGCGGTTTTCCTCTGGTTCGGCCTCAACCTCGGCGGGGAGCATTGGGAGAAACTAAGGGCGCGTATCATGAAAAAAAGCGCAGTGGACTCCGGCCTCCGCCGGAGTGTTCCTAGTGCGCCTGCGCCCGTGCCGGCGCGGTCCGAGGCTTTCACCCCCAGGCGCGAGCCGAAAAAAGAATCCGCGTATCGGCTGCCGCCGCTCACGCTCCTCAACCCCGCGCCGCGCGACAACACCACGGTCAACGACGAGTTGAACCGCAAGAAGGCCGCCATGCTCGAAGGAGTGCTCGGCCAATTCGGAGTAGAGGGAAAAATCATCTCGTACCGCACCGGCCCAGTCATAACGCTCTTCGAGATGGAGGCGGGCAAGGGCGTGAAGACCTCCCGCATAACCGCGCTCTCCGACGACATAGCGCGCGAGATGTCGGCCCTCTCCGCGCGCATTTCGCTCATACCCGGCACGAACAAAATCGGCGTGGAGCTTCCGAACCTGCACCGCAAGATGGTTAGTTTGCGCGACCAGTTCGAGAGCGCGGAGTTCGTTGATGCTAGCGGCACTCTCCCTATAGTGCTCGGCTCGGACGTGCAGGGGAATCCCGTCGTGGTCGATCTTGCGAAAATGCCGCACCTCTTGATCGCCGGAACGACCGGCAGCGGAAAATCCGTGGGCGTGAACGGCATGATACTCTCGCTCATCTACCGCTATACGCCCGATGAAATCAAGTTCATAATGATAGACCCCAAGATGTTGGAGTTCGGAATCTACAACGACATTCCGCACCTGCTCATCCCAGTGGTTACCGACGCGCCCAAGGCCGTGGCCGCTTTGAAGTGGGCTGTCAGGGAGATGGAGGAGCGCAACCGCAACATGAGCGCGCTCGGTGCGAAGAACATCGAATCCTACAACGCTCGCGCCGAGGCGAACCCGGGGCAGACAATCACGCGGCAGGTGCAGACCGGCTTCGATCCTTCTACCGGCGAGCCCGTGTCCGAGGACAAAGTAATCGAGGTCAAACCCATGCCCTACATCGTGGTGGTGGTGGACGAGATGGCCGACCTCATGCTCGTCGCGGGCAAGGATGTGGAAGCGGCGATAGCCCGCCTTGCGGCAATGGCGCGCGCGGCCGGAATCCACCTCATACTCTCCACCCAGCGCCCTTCGGTCGATGTAATCACGGGCACGATAAAGAGCAATTTCCCGAACCGCATAGCGTATCGCGTCGCGTCGAAAATCGACAGCCGCACGATTATAAACGAGCAGGGCGCGGAGCTCATGCTCGGCAAGGGCGATATGCTCTACATGGCCATGGGCGGCGCGCTGCTGCGCGTGCACGGCGCGTATGTTAGCGAGGACGAAATCGAGAAAATCGTGCGCTTCGTGCGGCGCGAGGGCAAGCCCAACTACGTCCACACGATCACCGAATCCAAACCTTCCGACGCGAGCGCGATGAGCTTGCTCGACAAGACCGTATTCAAGGAATCTCGCGGCGGCGACGAGGACGAGCTCTATGCGCGTGCGGTGCAGGTCATAATCGCGAGTGACCGGCAGCCTTCCATCTCGTACCTTCAGCGACAGCTCGGTATAGGCTACAACAAGAGCGCGAACCTGATCGAGCGCATGGAGCGCGCGGGCGTCGTCTCCGCCCCCGACTCACAGGGCAAGAGAGTTGTGCTAGGCCGAAAGTAGGAACGAGTCTATAACTTCCCGCACGATTGTGTCATGGCCTTTGATGGTGCCGAGCGTCGGGGCGTACTCCACGAACTCGGCGGCTATCATGTTCGGGGTTATTAATTTTAACAGTATTTCTTTGATTTTGTTTAGATCTAAACCTTCCGGTTCGGGCAGTTGGTGCGCGTCGAATATGGTTCGGTCGAATACGTCGAAGTCGAACGATACGATATATTTTTTGTTCCCAATCAACTTTATGACTTCGTCCGGGTCGGGGAGATGTTTCGCGAATATTTTTTTCTCTTTAACGTATGCGAGCTCCTCCGCCTCGCACGCGCAGTCGCGCACGCCGATATAGAACATGTTTTCCGGTTTGAGCGGCGCGCGGCTTTTGCCAATCGACAGCCAGCGCTTGTCGCCTTCGCCCAAGAGGTGCCGGACGGTCATGCCGTGCGGCGAGTTGCTCGGCGAAGTTTCGGGGATATGTATGTCGGTGTGCGCGTCGATGTATATGAGCGCGATGTCCTCGCCCTCGAACTTTTCCGCGACCGCCTTGAAGTGCGCGAAGTTCAGCGAGTGATCTCCGCCCACGAAAAAATACGGCGCCGTAGGTTTCGGCCTCTGCGCAAAGAAGTCGTAAACCTTGCGCTGAATCCGCATGTTTTCGCCTATGCGGTCGGCCATCGCGGCTTTCATATCAAACGGCCAGTCGGGGGTTATCATCTCCCATTCGTGGTCGGGATACATTTCCCGAATCGCAGCGGGGCCCAGCTCGCAGCCCTTGTCGCTCGGCACTTTGCGCGCGCCGCGGCCGTATGCAGCCCCTACAAAGAGCATTTCTTCTCCGATATTTCGATTTTGCGCGCCTCGCCCTCGAGGGAAATTTTTACCCGAATGGCGTTCTTAATAAGAGGCTCGGCCAGTTCCGGCCACTCGATTATGACTATGCGGTTCCTTAGGCTCTCGTCGAAATCCAACTCCGTCAACTCGTCCGCGGACTTCACCCGATACAAGTCATAGTGCGCGATTTCCGCCGCGCCAAGGTCGTAGAGCTGCAGGAGCGAAAACGTCGGCGAGGGAATATCTCCAAGCGCGTCGGGCTTCATGCCCGCGCCCTTTGCCAACGCGTGGATGACCTCGCGCGCGAACTCGGTCTTGCCCGCGCCCAGATCTCCGTATAACAGAAGCGGCACGCCTATCTTCACATCGGGCGCTAGTCTGTGCGCGGCGGCCTTGGTTTCTTCTAGGGTTTTGGCGATTATAGGCATTTAGTAGAACTTGTTCTTCTGCCCGCCGAACGCGCCCTTGCGCGTAATCTTGAACAGGCTGTCGGGCAGAGTTTCCTCCGATTCTCGGATATTATAGAGCACCACGTCGGTCGTGATTCCGTGGGCGTCCTTCACCTGCCAGCCCGCTATGCCGAACGGAGAATCGTTGAAAATCAGGCTCATGGAGCCGGCCTGCCGCGAGTATTCGTGGCCGAGCATTATGGCCGTCCTGTTGCCCTCGAGCCGCCTTATCTCGTGTATGGTAATTCCCGCCTTGGGGTCGTCGAACGAGGCGTTCCCCTTCAAAATCACCGCCGCGGGCTGAGCGTCGAGCGGCAGATAGCTTATCTGGTCGAGCTTCTTGTCGTGATATACCAGGCTCTCGCCGTCCGCTACGAGCAGCATGGGGCTCTTGTATTCCAGCCTCATGCGGCCGGGGCGCTTTATATAGAATATGCCGGAGTCGGCGCTTCCGTTGCTGGATTGCTGCCTGAATTCGCCGGAAATGTTTCCCATGGAGTTTATGTACTTCTCGACCCGCGCTATATAGGCTTCCTCGACCGGGAGTAGTTTTTCCCTCGCTTGCGCGCCCCCCGCAACCGCAAAGGCAAGCGCGGCGGCCATCGCATATCCGGTTATCTCTCGCATGGCGTCTCCTTGTTCCTAAAAGATACCTCAAAAATAGGCAAAAGCAAGCAAATTTTCTATTGCAAGGACCCTCCAAAAATGGTATAATGATTGGGAGAGTTCTAAGGAGAGATCTTAATGAGGAATCTATTTTTCGGTTTGATGGCTGTAGTTTTGGCCGTGTTTTTAGGCGCGGGAGAGGCGGGCGCACAGCGAGCGCGCAGCGAGCGCGCTCCCGAGGTCGGTCGCGGCGCTAGGTCCGGCTCGCAGGCCGCCGTTTCCGCTAGCGCTTCCGAGGGGGTCGTCGCGGTAGAGACGGTCGTCGAGGAAACCGAGGACGGGGAAGAAGTCACGATTAAGCTCGGCAGCGTTCACGGCGCGGCGGCGGGCAAGCCGACCGCCTTAGAGGGCGCGGCGTCGTCTTCGCCCAGAAGGACGGGAATCGGCGTGGCCGGAACTCCTGGGGTGCTTCCCACGGCGGCGGCGCGGACTGCCCGCGCGCGTCGCGGGCTCGACGCTGCGGGCGCTGAACTTAAACAGGACGCCAGACGATACGGCGTCGATGGCGCGTCCGCGCTCGCGGGTGGCGATGAACGTTTTCGGCGGAACCGCAGCAGGTGCGGCTATGACCGCTATGGCAATTTCCAAGGCGACTGTCCCGACGGCGAAGTGCAGGGCAATATCGGCGCCGGCGCGGGCAGCCCAGCGTCTAGCGCCGCGGAATGCGACGTGAACGCCCGCTTCAAGAACGACCGCGACGGAGGAAGGTGCGTATGCAACAACGGCTTTGCCGGAACTGGACTTGTCGGCGGCTGCTATCCCGCGGGCGCAGGCATGGGGAACACGCCGGACACCTGCGTCGCCTTCAGCTCCTGGAACGGAAGCAAGTGCGAATGCAACGTCGGCTATATCCAGGCTGGAAACGCCTGCCGTATCGACTGCCCGAGCAACTCTTCGCCCAATGCCGAAAATACCGGCTGCGTGTGCGACATGCAGTACGCTACCAATCCGGGCATGACCACTGGGTCGGGCAACGCCTTTAACCCGATTGGGAACACCCTTGTTCCGGCCTGCTATCTGTGCGGCCAGAACGCGAACTACAATGCTGCCGGCCGCACCTGCGCCTGCAAGGGAATATTCCAAGATACCACGAACCTTCCGGGTGAAATGTGCGACCATAATTGCGGCACGGGCTGGGTGCCCGACAGCAACGCGGAGAGATGCGTAGAGCTATGCGGCGAGGGATACGGCTACGGCGTAGCGAATCCCCAATAGCTGGCGCTAGCCTTTTCTCTGCTTGAACCGCACTCCGATCATAAGCATGCAGGGTGTGACCACGAGCGTCAGGATTGTCGCGAATCCCAGGCCGAAAATCAGCGAGCGCGAGAACGAACTCCACACGACCATGCTCGGCGATCCATATGTAATATCGGCGTTCATGAAATCTATATTGAGCTTCAGGGCCATGGGAAGCACGCCGAGTCCAGTCGTGATGGCGGTCAGATAGACCGGGCGTATGCGGAGCAGGCCCGTGCGCTTGAGCGCCTCTATCGGATCCTTAACCCGCTTCCTCAGGTCGTTGTAAGCGTCTATCAGGATTATGTTGTTGTTGATGATGATCCCCGCCAGCGAAACTATCGCTATGCCGGTCATCACTATGCTGAACGTGTCCCGCGTTATTATGAGGCCCAGCAGCACGCCTATGGTCGAGAGCACGACGCTGAACATTATTATGAACGTGGAGAAGAAGCTGTTGAACTGCGCGAGCATGGTTAGCGTCATCAGGGCGATGGCTATCATAAACGCCCTCAGCACGAACTTCATGGCGTCGCCACTGTCCTCCGCCTCGCCGCGGAAGCGGATATTCACGTCCTGTGGCGGCGGGTTTTCGGCCATATACTGCCTAAGCTCGGCGACCTTGGCGCTTGTAAGCTGGCCTATCGCGGGGTCGGCCGACACGCGTATGACGCGCCTGCCGTCTATGCGCTGTATCATGTTGACCATGGGCGTCGGCTTCACGTCCATGAACGACGACAAGGGCACGTTCGCCCCGTTCGCGCCGACGACGTAGAGGTTGCCTATCATGTCGAGCGAGCGGTACTCCTCGGGGAAGCGCACCCGCAGGTCTATCTGCTCGTCGAGGTCGGCGAGCGTGAGCTTCGAGATACGCGTGCCGCGGGTCAACATCTGCACCACGCCGCCGATGGACGATATCGAGATTCCGAACTTCGCGGCTTGGGCCTTGTTTATATCGAGCTCCCATTGGATACCCGGCAGCGGCAGGTTGTTCTCTATGTTCGCGAACCCGCCCACGGCCTCCATCGCCATCGCGACGTGCCTGTAGCCCGCGTCGATTTTCACCTGGTCGTCGCCGAGCGTCGAAATCTCGAGCATTATGGGTTTGCCCTGCGAAGGGCCTTTCTGCTGCTTCACGATCTCCGCCACTATGCCACTGACGTCGCGGAGCTTTTCCCCTATCTCCTCCATTACTTTAGCGGCGGGAGGGCGCGACCGCCAGTCGGCGAGTTCCACTTGGACGTAGCCTATCACGTCCTCGGCCGCGTTCCTCGACTTCGCGCCCGCGCGCGAATACACGTTCCTGAAGTAGGGCATGTCGTAGACCTTGTCCTCGACCTTCTGCACGAAAGCGGCCTTCTCATTTATGGAGAGGTTGCCCCTGGCGCGGACGTTTATGTTGATGAAGTCTGGCTCCTGATCCGGGAAGAACGTGACGCCCCGGCCCCAGAGTGAGTAGGCCTTGAAGCTGACGATGAGTATCAATATTGTGGCGACGAAGATTTTCCACGGACGCCGGAGAGCCCAGTCCAGTATGCGCTCGTATATGCGCATGTACCCCTTGAGGCTTTTGTAGTCGCCGCGGGTCGCGGCCAGGATCTGCTCCTGCCCGTTCTTGTTCTCCGCTTCCTTCGGGCCCATCAGGGCGCCCAGGATCGGCACGCATACGAGCGCGGCGAACAGCGAGGCCAACAGCACGCAGATGACGGTTATTGGCATATAGCGCAGCATCTCGCCGATCAATCCCGGCCAGAATATAAGAGGCATGAACGCCATCAGCGTCGTTCCCGTGGAGGTCATCACCACAAGCGCCATGCGCGAGCTCGCCTCGGCGTAGGCCTTCTCCCGCGGCATGCCCTCCGAGAGCTTCTGGTCGGCGTATTCGGTTATGACTATGGCTCCGTCCACCAGCATTCCGATGGCGAGGATAAGGCCGAACAGCACCATCATGTTTATGCCTATGCCTAAGGCGTTTATCACCAATATGCCCATGAAGAACGAGAGGGGTATCGAGAAGCCCACCAGCAATCCGGTCTTGACGCCCAGCATGAGCATGACGCACACCGCGACCAGAATCACCGAGGATATGACGCTGTTCTCGATGTCGGTCAGGGTGTCCCGTATCCTTTCCGACTGGTCGTTCGAGATAGAGAGCATGACCGAGGGCGGGATTATGTCCTTCGCCTTCTCGAGCGCGGCGCGGACGTATCGCACCGTGTTTATGGTGTTGGCTCCAGCGCGCTTCTTGACCTCGATGGAGAGCGACTTGCCCTTGTTCATGCGTACTTCCTGCGTGGCCTGCTCGTAGTTGCGGCGGACTTCGGCTATGTCGAGGAGTTTTATCACGGCGTCGCCGCTCGTCTTTATCGGCAGCTGCAGTATGTCGGTTATGTTGGTTATGAGCCCGGGCACCTTCAAGGGGAAGCTTCCGTGTGCGGTCTCTATGCTTCCGGCGGGTATCAGGAGGTTGGTCGAGCCGAGGAAGCTCGTGATTGTCGATATGGCCAGTTTGTAGGAGTTGAGCTTGGCGGGGTTGATGACGATTTCGACCTGCTCGGTGCGCTTGCCGCCCACGTCGGCCTCGAGCACGCCGGGCAGGGTTTCGAGCACATCCTTCAGCTGGTCGGCTATGCGGCCCAACGCCCTTTCCGGCGCGCTGCCGTAGATATTGACTATCGCCACCGGGAACTCGCTTGTGTTTATCTCCCTGACGTAAGGCTCTATGGATAGGCTCGGCATGTAGGGGCGCGCCTTGTCGAGCGCGTCCTTGGCGTCCCTTAGGCCGCGGTCGGCGTTGAAGCCAGCGTGGAACTCGACTATCGCCAGGCAATAGCTTTCGTAGCATTGTATCCTGATTTCCTTGACGCCGTTCACGTTCTTGAGTTCCTTCTCGAGCGGTTTGGCTATCAGGCGTTCGCCGTCCTCGGGCGATATGCCAACGTCCGTGACTTGGATAATCATTATCGGAATGTTTATCTCGGGGAACGCCTCCTTGGGCATCGAGAGGTAGGTCGTTATGCCGAAAAACAAAACCAACAGTATGGAGGCCAGGAAGAAGCGCTTGTGTCCGATGGCGGTTGAGATGAACGACATCTTCCTACTCCCCGATGAAGTTGGGGTTCGCCTTTTCGCCGGCGCCGACGAACTCCTGCCCGGCGACTATCACGAGCGCGTTTTTAGGCAGTCCGGAAACCCACAGGCCGTCCTTCTCCTCGCGCACCAGATCTACGGGATAGAAGCGCACCAGGCCGTCGTCGTCGACCGTCTTTATGCCGACTATGCCGTCTTCGCTGAAGGTCAGGCATGAGCTGACCGAAATTTTGGTCGCGTACACTTCGTCGAGGGGGAAGCGGAGCTCAACAGTCATGTTCGCGCGGAACTTGAAGTCGGGGTTGGGCGCCTCGAGCTCGAGCGCGAACGTGCGGGTGTTCGTATTCGCGGCGCTCGCGACGTAAGTCAGTTTCGCGCTGATTGTCTCTCCGCTTGGGAAGGTGATTTTCGCGGTGGAATTGGGTCTGACGCGGCTTATATATTTCTCGGGAATTTCCGCCCTGATCCTTATCGGGTTGAGGTCGAAGAACGTCCCCACGGCCGTGTTCGCGGCGATGTACTGCCCGGTCCACGGAGTAAGGGTGTCCACCACTCCGTCGAATGGGGCGCGTATGCTGGTGAACTCTATGTCGAGGCGGATTTGCTCGAGCGCGGCGGCCGCGGCCTTGTAGCTGGCCTCGGTCGCTATATACTCTAGGCGCGAGATAAATCCGTCGGCGAGCAACTTGCCCGCGGTGTCGAAGTTGAATTTTGCCTGCGCCGCGGCCGCGGTCTGGGCCTGGAGTCTGGCCTCGCGGTCGTCCATCTTCAGGCGGAAGATTTCCTCGCCGCGCCTCGCGAATTTGCCTCGCTCCTTCGAGATTTTCTCGACCGTGCCCGCTGTCCTCGTCCTGAGCTCGACGCTTCCGATGGCCTCGGTCTGACCGAATATCAGTATGTCCGAGACGATTTTTTCCGTCTTGAATCTCCGCACATCGACGCGCACGGTTCTCGCCTCCTCCTGCCGGGGGGGCGTCGGCGCCTTTCCCCTATAGCCGACGATGAACCACAGCGTCAAGGTCACGAAGATCAGGTAAATAACCGTGTGCCTCTTCTCCTGTTTTTGAATTTTATTCCTAATTCGTCTCAGCATATCGGCCTTTCAAATAATTATTGCAAATCGAGAGAGGATTCTATAGTATCTAAGTTTAGACTTCAAGGAATAAATATGCTCTACGATTTCAAGGCAATAGAGGCGAAATGGCAGGCTCATTGGGAGAAAACCGGGCTTCTCAAGGCTGAAAACGACAGCTCAAAGCCCAAGTTCTACGCGCTTATCGAGTTCCCGTATCCAAGCGGCGCGGGGCTGCATGTCGGCCATCCGCGCACCTTTACTGCCATGGACGTGATTTCGCGCAAGCGGCGTATGCAGGGCTACAACGTGCTCTATCCCATCGGGTTCGACAGCTTCGGTCTGCCTACGGAAAACTACGCCATCAAGACCGGCATCCGTCCGGAAGTCGCGACCGCCGAGAACGTCGCCACCTTCACGAGGCAGATAAAATCGCTCGGGCTTTCGTTCGACTGGAGCCGCGAGGTGATGACTTCCGACCCGAAGTATTACAAATGGACGCAATGGATGTTCATACAATTCTTCAAGGCCGGACTCCTCTATAAGGAAGAGGAGGAAATCTGGTGGTGTCCGAAATGCAAAATCGGCATAGCGAACGAGGAGCTCGAGCAAGGCCAATGCGAGCGGTGCGGCTCGGATGTCGTGAAGAAGACAAAACCCATCTGGACTTTCCGCATGCGCGACTTTTCCGACCGCCTGCTCGAGGGGCTCTCGTACGTGGACTATCCCGAGAACGTGAAGAAAATGCAGGCCGACTGGATAGGCCGCAGCGAGGGCGCGGAAATTTGTTTCGATTTAAACAATTCCGGAAAAATCTCCGTATTTACAACTAGACCCGACACCATAGACGGGGTCACTTTCATGGTCGTGTCGCCCGAGGTCGCGCGCTCGCTGCTCGATTCCGTTTCCAACAAGGCGGAGGCGAAAAAATATATCGACGCGGCTCTCCTCAAGAGCGATGTTGAGCGCCAGCAGGAAGGGCGCAAGAAGACCGGCGTGAAGCTCGAGGGCTTGATTGCCACCAACCCTTTCAACAAAGAGAAAATCCCTGTGTTCGTGGCGGACTACGTGCTTGGCAAGTATGGCACTGGCGCGATTATGGCCGTGCCCGATCTCGATGAGCGCGACGGAGAGTTCGCGGCGGCTTTCGGTTTGCCGATTAAAAAAACCAAGCTCGTGCCCGCCGGATTCGGCGAGAAGAAAGTTTCGTATCGCATGACCGACTGGCAGTTCTCGCGCCAGCGCTACTGGGGCGAGCCCATACCCATGGTCTATTGCGCCAAGTGCGGCTGGCAGCCGATCGCCGAGTCGGAATTGCCTCTGGTGCTGCCTCCGGTCAAGGACTATCTGCCGACGGACGAGGGGCTTTCCCCGCTCGCCCGCCTGCCCGAATGGGTCAATGCCAAGTGCCCGAAATGCGGCGGTGCGGCCGCGCGCGAAACCGATACCATGCCAACTTGGGCGGGCAGCTGCTGGTACTTTCTCCGCTATATGGATCCGCACAACGAGCGCGAGTTCGCCTCGAAAGACGCCCTTAAATACTGGGGCCAGGTCGATTGGTACAACGGCGGTACCGAGCACGTCACGCGCCACATGCTTTACTCTCGCTTCTGGCACAAGGCGCTGTTTGACCTCGGTTTGGTGCCGTTCGACGAGCCTTACGCCAAGCGCACTACGCAGGGCATGATACTCGCGGAAAACGGCGTGAAGATGAGCAAGAGCAAGGGCAACGTAATCAATCCCGACGAGATAATCGCCGAGTACGGCGCCGATACACTGCGCGTTTATGAGATGTTCATAGGCCCGTTCGACCAGACTGTAGCGTGGAGCACGACCTCGCTCATAGGCGTGCATAGATTCCTGACCCGCGTGCACGACATGCTCGGGCGCGTTGGCGAAGCAAAGCTAACTACCGCCGACAAACGCATTCTCGCCACCGCGGTGCGCGATGTGGGCGATCGGATAGAGGGCATGAAGTTCAACACCGCCGTGTCCGCGCTCATGATTCTTTCCAACCACATGGGCGACCTTCCCACTATTCCGCGCGAGATGATGGCGACCTACGCGAAGCTACTCTCGCCGTTCGCGCCGCACTTGGCCGAGGAGATTTGGTCTTCTCTCGGCAACAAGGAGCCCCTTGCTTTCTCGCCTTGGCCTTCTTATGACGCCGCCGACATAGCCGCCGCGGGCATCGTCGTAGTCGTGCAGGTCAACGGCAAGAAGCGTGCCGAGATGGAAGTCGCCGCAGGCTTGCGGGAGGCGGAACTAGCAGAATTGGCGCTTAATGCCGTAGTGAGATACTTCGATGGCGGGGTTCCAAAAAAGACGATAGTCGTTCCTGATCGTCTTGTGAATTTCGTAGTGTAGGGCGGAAAATCCCCCCTGCCGAATCCGGCCTGTTTTATTTTTAGAGCTTCAGGCCGGACGGAGGCCCATATTATGTATGGGTGGCAGGGGGAAACTTGCGAGGGCGACGTCACCAGACAGCCGAAGAACGCCAAGTCGTATTCTTGCAATGGCTCTCGCAATTATACGGGCAAGAGGTGTCTAAGGTGGGGTCGGAGTAGATGAGGTCGTAGATGTACACCCAAGTGGAGTAGCCACAAGATGACTTACTGCTCAGGAGCCTACACCAGCAATATCGACCCCCGGACGGCGTGCCCGGATAACCTGCTACATTTACAGTGCCGGAAACGTCTGAACATAGCCATGCTATAGTATGGCCACTTTTAGGTAACGCGTTGCAAGAATCTCTCTCGGTTATTAAATCCCCTACAGTAATATCTCCGGAGAGGGTTTTGTTAAATATCTTGCGCGTCGTCGAAACCAGCCCCGTAGTAGGATGCACGTGATCGCCCCTAGCGTAGTTCGCGGAACTACCTTGGCTTCCAGTAGTTCCTAAAGCCGCGGGCGTGCTCGTGTACGGGCTAACCCCGGCGGGCAGAGCTTGCCATGCCGTTCCGCCCGCCGTGCGGGTCAACACTTGCCCTGTCGTGCCGTCCAGAGCGGGGTTGTTCCCGCTACAGTCGTACCCTGGCGGGCAGACTATACACACCCCGGACGCAAGCGACTCCGCGCTGATTATTAGTGATAGTAATAAGAACTTTTTCATTCTTTCCTCCTCTTGTTTAATACTTCGCACAAGAGCAGGCCGGGCGTTTTGAGTATAGTTATAGAACTACACCATAGCCTTGCGGACAATGGACACCCGACCACAAAAGAAATCGGGGGGACTTTTTACGCTATACCGAGCGTCTATAATAAGGACTCAAATCCCCGCGCCCGCTCGGGCGCTAGCCTTGCAGAACAAAGCTGTGTATATTATAGTCCGGGTCGGCGATAATTGCAATATAATTTATCTATACGCCTATTATCCAGATCCGGGCGCGCTCGGCGGCGCGGAGAGTTTCCGCGCGGGATTCGATTATGGTCTTTCCGGCCTCTATCGCCGCGCCTTTGAAGCCCGCTGCTGCGAGCGACTTTATAGTATAGGGGCCGATGACCGGCATGTCCGCGCGCGTGTCTTGCGCGGGCTTCGCGAATTTCATGAGTATCGCGTTGCGCCCTTTGTTGCGGCGTATCAGATCGTCAGTGCCGGCCCAGCGTTCTGTCGAGATTAACTTTCCGCCTATCATTACCGAGCTCTGTCCTTTATCGGTCGCGGCGAACTTGCGTGCGGCGGGCGCGGCCGCCTTGATGTCGCGCATGTCAGCCTCGGCGGGTTTTGTCTTGGTCAATACTCCTTTCGGCGCGAGCAGCTCGGGGAGAAGTTCCTGTATTCCGACGGGCTTTATGCCGGCTTTTTCAAATTTAGAGAGTACCAGGCGGAGCGCCCCGTCATAGCGGTTTTTCATAAGCAGTACTTGCATGAAAAACGCGAGCAGGGGTAGCGAGAACCCGAGGCGCGCGTTGTGGACTCCTCCGGCCAACACGACCCGCTCCACTTTGCGCGTGCGGAAAAATCCCACGATTTGCGGCAGCTCCGCGAGCTTGAACATGCGGTCGGCAACACCCGCATATGCGCCCTCTATGCCCGCAACTACTATCGGCGTGCGCGCGCGTTTCGCCCAAGCTATTATATCTGCGGGAAGAGATTTGTCTCCGGCTACCAAGCCCAGCGCGGCCTTCATCTAGTCCTCGGATTTGCGTCGGTTGCGGGGACGGGCGATTACGCGGCGGGCGGTGTCGAGGAATGCGAATATCTCCGCGGTAATGGGGTTGGAGCCGTAGAGCTCGCGCGCCATCGCCACGCGCTCCGTCCACAGGCCTTCCTTCGCGATGAAGAGGGTTTTGTAAACTTCCTTAATCGCGCGTATATCCGTATCAGAAAAGTTGTTGCGCTTCAAGCCTACGAGGTTCAGGCCGCTTAGCACCGCGGGATTGCCGTCAGTCATGCAATACGGAATGATGTCCTGGGAGACCTTCGATACTCCGCCGACTATGACGTGCCTGCCGACCGTGCAGAACTGGTGTATCGCGGTACAGCCGCCGATTATGGCGTGCTCGTCTATCTTCACTTCGCCGCCGAGCGTCGCCTGCTGCGCCAAGAGCACATGGTCGGCGAGCACGCAGTCGTGCGCCACGTGGCTGTGGCTCATGATATACACGTCGTTGCCGATGATGGTGCCGCGGCCTTCGTTGCCGTTCGGAGTGCCTGCGTGCACGTTGGTGAATTCGCGTATGGCGCAGTCGTCGCCTATGGTCACGCGCGTCTTCGAATCGAAGTCGCATTTTAAGTCGTGCGAGAGGTTGCCTATGACGCAGAACTGGTGGATTATTCCGCGCGCGCCTATCTTGGTGCGCCCCTCGATTGTGACGTTGCTGAGGATTGTCGCTTGGTCGCCTATCTCCACGTCGCCGGAGATGTCGCAGTAGGCGCCTATCACGACCCCTTTGCCGAGCTTCACCGACTTGGCGACGGTCGCGGTCGGGTGTATTACGTTGCCCTTCCGCTCGGCGAGCTTCTCAAGGGAAATAAGCTGGTTGCTTCGTGCCATAATATTATCATTATAGCTCCGCCCATGCCGCACTTCAACGGAAGAATTGTTACGAATTATTACAGGAGGGGCTGCGCTAATGCTTGTCGCAGAACAGGTTGCCTTGGTGCGCGGGCGTGTCGCGGGTGAAGCCCTTGGCCTCGAACCGCGCAACCATGTCGTCCACCATGTTCGGATTGCCGCAGAGGAACACCAGCGTATTCTCCGGCGTGATTTCGGCTCCGAAGTCCTTCTCGACGACTCCGGAATCGAGCACGTTTCCCACGCGGCCGACAAAGCCTCCCCATTGCCTGCCCGGATACGGGCGCGACACCACGGGGTAGTAATGGCGCGTTTCGGGAAACGCCTTGTGGTCGTCTTCGAAGTAACCCTTGAAGCCCAGCTCGGAGCTGTGGCGGGCACCCTGGATGACTCCTATATGCCGTATGCCGTCGTAAACCTCGTCGGTGCGGTCGCAAAGTATGCTCACAAAAGGGGCTATGCCCGTGCCGGTCGCGATGAAGAGCAAATTCTTCTCGCCCAAATCCTTCGGCAGGCACATTGTGCCCGCGACCTTC